>Ga0315273_10000018_pt1 | contig 137577 bp, 117 predicted proteins | sample YL17G02_0_MG_FD_205753 | JGI IMG/M metagenome (GOLD analysis project Ga0315273, IMG submission 205753) | Sediment microbial communities from Yellowstone Lake, YNP, Wyoming, USA - YL17G02_0 | ecosystem: Environmental > Aquatic > Freshwater > Lake > Sediment | place: USA: Wyoming | collected... | reverse complement strand
AGGCCACGGCGTGGAACCTGACATCGTCGTGGAGCAGGACGTTGCGGCGCAGCTCGCCGGTCGCGACCCGCAGCTTGACCGTGCGCTCAGTGAGCTCGAGGCAGCCATTGCACAACATCCGGTCGCAGTGCCGCCACGTCCTGCCGATCCAGTGAAGACGCCGCAGTAAATCTTGGTTCGTATCGCTTCTTCCAACCTAACCGGGGTATCTGGAGAATCTGGGAGGCTATTAATCGGGTGTCACAAATGACGCAAGACGATGCGTTTTTTGGCTCCACACACCAGCCGCAACCCGGCAGCCAATCGACCCGAAGCATGTCCGCAACCTAAAGTCTCGGCGGGACAAGTCGATTTCTGGATGGCCCATGTGAGCAAGAAAAGGAAGCCTAGCGTCGATGACGCGTACACCGTCAAGACACCTGCGGACAGTGTGCGGCCGTTCTGCGAAGGGTCGAATGCGCTCTCAGCGGGTCTCGGCGAGCCTCGGCGGGAAGTTGGATGAGGGCGGGCCATCTAACTTGTTGAAAAATAATGTCTCAGTATTGACATGGTGCCCCTCCGAACCATTGGCGTAATCGTCATGGTCACCCGGTAGTGGTTGGCTTTTCGCCATCGTCACAAGCCTTGTCTCGCGCTGCGCCATCGATTGACAGCAGGTACTTATTGCTCCTGATGATGTACCGCACAAACTCCATGACGAGATATCCGAGGAAAACGGACAGTGTCCATTCGAGCCACTCGGGCAGCCAGTGCACGACCACATTGTGTCGCGGCAAGATCCCGAACAGGTTCTTGAGCGCCCTGCGCTCGACCGAATGATAGGTTGTCAGCACCAACACCAGCGAGCCGGCTACGTAGCCGACAAAATTGCCGAGCGCGGTATTGACGCACAACTGCTGCAGCTTCTGGCGACTGAGCGCGTTCCGAATGAGTTCGTGCATGGTCTGGTGCTCCATGATTGCCGACGGATCAGGCTTCCGCGCTTTCGGCGCCCGGTGCCTCCTGACCATCGGTATTGACTAAGTTAGAAAACTTCGACCCATTGAGCCCGGGTCCGGCGTCACACAATTGGGGTCGATCCGATGGATTTGGACAGATGACCGGGCCTGGGCGTCGGTTCCAACAAGCCCGTCAGCCGGTCGATTCGATTCGCGAGACCAGTCTTGACATATTCACGTCAAGGCTCTGTAGTTCCAAGTACACGCGAGCATTGGGCCAGACGGCCGACAAGCACTGCTGAGCGGCTGGCTGAACTCGAGTTCAGCAAAATCTCGTTCTCGCAAGACTCTCTTTGTGTATTCACACAGCCTTGGTCGAAAGCAGACCTGCCGAAGAGGGCCGCAGCTTAGGGCTGGCTAGGTACACGGCGAGCCTTGGTGAGTCTCGGCGCGAAGTTGGGAGAAGGCGGGCCATCTAACTGATTGAAAAATAAGACCCCAGAATTTGCTTGATGCCCCTACGAACCAAGGGGCAGGGGGTTCGAATCCCTCCGGGCGCGCCAAGCGCGACGATGAAAACAACTGGAAACAGGCGGTAGAGTGGAGAATGAGTGGGATCTCCGTAGACTGGAAACACCGCATTCTGGCGGCCCATGAGCGAATCCGGTCGATTGTCCTGGAGACACCGGTTGTCAGTTCGAGCCATCTCTCTCGCGACATCTCGCCGCTCGTTGCGTTCAAGCTCGAGAATCAACAACGCACGGGTTCCTTCAAATTCCGCGGCGCTGCCAATGCGCTCTGCATGTTGACTGCCGAGCAGTCACGAGCGGGTGTGCTGACTTCCTCGACCGGTAATCATGGCTTGGCAGTGGCGACCGCAGCTCGAACGCTGGGGATTCGGGCGGAGGTCTACGTCTCCACGCAAGTGTCCTCGAAAAAGCTGGAGACCATTCGAAACTGCGGCGCTGAAATTCACGTTGTGGGCAGCAATGCTCTGGATGCGGAGCTTGTTGCGCGCGCTACGGCCCGGGAGACGGGCCGGGTGTACATCTCACCTTACAATGATCCGCACGTGATCGCCGGCCAGGGAACGGTCGCCGTGGAATTGAATCAGCAGCTCCAACAAATCGATGCCGTATTCGTGGCCGTCGGTGGTGGAGGACTGATCGGCGGCATCGGCGCCTATTTGAAATCCGTATCACCCCACACGCAAATCATCGGTTGCTGGCCGGAGAACTCGCCTGCACTCTGCGAATGCCTTAAACAGGGACGCATTATGGATGTGCCAGAGCGCCCGACGCTTTCCGAAAGCACCGCGGGCGGGGTGGAGCCGGGCGCGATTACCTTTGAGCTCGGTCAGCAGGTAATCGATCGAACCATCCTGGTCTCAGAAATCGAAATCCTTCATGCAATGCGTCAGCTGCGGGACGACGAAGGCTGGACAGTTGAGGGTGCGGCAGGAGTCGCTTTTGCGGGGTACCTGAATCATGCAGAGGAATTTGCGAATCGGATGGTGGTAATCATCGTTTGTGGCGGCAACTTGTCCCCGAGAGTGTTGCAGCAATTGCAATGATGCAAATCCTGAGGCGATGCGAAAACGAACGGACAGTGAGGCGATTGTGCGAGGAATGAAGCAGCATACCGAGCGCGGCAGGCTATCGTCCGAAAGGCAATTTATACGTAAGTGTGGCTACCTCAGGGCCGCTTGGCATTCCTTCGCGGCGTGAATGTGAGCACCGTCCTGGCTCCATGACGCACTGAGCACGTTCAAAACTAGTCTACCCGCCATAATGCAAGTCAACCCGTTCGCGAAATCAAATGCCGGCGCGATCTCGACAATATCCATTCCAACGATCCTGTTCCGCCGCGCGACGTTCCTCAGCAATGGCGCAAGTTGCCGAAAGTAAATACCTCCCGGAGTAGGCGCCATCACCGCCGGCATTTCCGTGGGATCCAGTCCATCCGCGTCGATCGTCAGATAAACCGCGCGCCCTTCCGGGATCGTCGCCAGCACCGGCTCCATCCCAACCGCGTGAATCTGCTCCGCGCTGAATAGCTTCGAGCCGAACGTCCGCGCCGCCTCAACCTCGCGACTCCGCGCGCTGCCGATGGCGCGCAATCCGATCTGCGTCATCCCGGACACCGCTTTATTCTTGCTCGCCCACTGCAACGGACTGCTGTAACCACGCCGCACGCCGCCCACTTCCTCGCGCCAGTCCAGGTGTGCGTCGATGTGCAGGATATGAACCGGTTCGCCCAGGGCATCGAGCGCATCCAGCACCGGAATCGTGACGCCGTGATCGCCGCCCAGGACGACGAGCTGCGCACCCTGCCGCCACAAATGCCGCACGCGCTCCGTGATTGCCGCGTTGTAGTCGCCGTAATCGCCCTTGCCCGACCAGCCGACATTCCCGATATCCATATGCCGCGCCGGCAGATGCGACGCCAGGTCCGTACCGGTGTCGAAATCCCAATGCGCCGCGTTGTAGCAGAAGCTCTGCGACATCTTGCGAATGGCATCCGGCGCGCGCGACTGATCGTTCGGAAACGGATCGTGAGCGTAAGGCTCACTGTGCTGGATCCCGAGGATCGCCACATCCGCCTGCCAGCCGGCAGGATCCGTCACCACCGGCCAGTCCAGGAATGGTCGAATCGGCTTGGTCGTCGGCTGCAAGGTCGTCATTTCGGGGCTCCGCGGCCAGCATCGATGGTAAACCAGAGCGCGGCGGCCGCGACAGACGTCACGGCCCCCGTCGCGAAAACCAGGCTCCAGCTATGGCCTGCCGACAGCGCCGCGATGATCGGCGTCGCCACGACGCCCCCCAGGTTGCCGCCCGTGTTCAGAACAGCGGTCGCCGCCATCGTGTCGTTTGGCGCGAGACGCATCGTCGCGCCCCAGAACGGACCCTCCGTCACTTCGACGCAGGCAAACCCCAGGCAGAGCGCGGCAACGGCCCAGTACGGATTGACCGCCGAGACCGTGAGGTACAGAAACACCGCCGCGCAGGGCAGGGCAGTGAGCGGCAGGATGCGCATCCCGATGCGATCCCCGAAACGTGCGCGTAAGCGGTCCGCGATCCTGCCGCCGGCGGCCGACGCCACCCCCGCGACGACGAAAGGCAGGCTCGCGAGCCAGCCACTCTCAAGCACGCTCAACTTCCGTTCCTGCACCAGGTACAGGAAGCTCCAGAACATCACCAGGTAGAAAACGTAATTCATGATGAAGTAGGAAGCCGTGATCCTGAGGATCTGCGGATCGGCGAGCACCCGGAATACCCGCCGCGCGGTTAGCGGCGCGCCTGGGTCGTCAGGCGGGTTGCCGGCAAGTTCGGCGCGCTCCGCGCTCGACACCATCGAATGTTCCTCGGGTCGATCGCGCGCGAACCAGTACCACAGCGCCACCAGCAACAAAGACGGCATGCTCGAGAAGACGAGAGCCTTCTGCCAGCCGTAGTCCTGCATCAGCCAGGCGATGAGCGGCGTGGTCGTGGCGGCGCCGAACCAGAGCCCGGTGACGGTGAGTCCCTGAGCCGAGGCCCAGGAACCCACCGGGTACCAGTAGCGGATCGTTCCGGATACGACCGGGAACAGCGCCGCCTGAGCCGCGCCCAGCAGGGAGCGCGCGAGCAGAAGCGCGACGAGCAGGACACCCGCGGCCGCGAGTATCGGCGCGGCCGCGGTCAGGATGCTCGCCGCGACCGTGGTGAGACCGATCACCGCCAGCGTCCGGCGCGGACCGCAGACTTGGCCAATCAGTGCGCCCGGCAGCTGGAATATCGCGTAGGTGAAGAGGAATGCTGTGAACAGCCAGCCCACCTCGACCTGCGTCAGGCCGAGCTCCGGCATCATCCTCTCGGCCGCGACCGCGACACTCGTGCGCTGCACATAGCCCGTGAATGCGAAGGCGAACAGCATTGCGAAGACGGGGGTGCGGATGCGGAACTTGGACATTGCGCGATAGGGTACATTGCTTCGGGATTGACGCGTGTTATAACATTGGTTAAACTCTGCCGGATGACGAGCAGCAAGCTGAAACTGCGCAAGATCGGCAATTCCCTCGGACTTATCGTGCCGAAGGAAGTGACTGACGCGCTGCGTGTCCGGGAAGGCGATGCGCTCTACATCGTGGCCGATCGGGCGGGCGAGCTGCGGCTCACGCCTTTCGACCCGGCATTCGATGGGGCGATGCAGGCATTCGAGCGCACGCGCCGGAAGTACCGCAATGCCATGCGCGAGCTTGCCAAGTAGCGGCGATTGGCACGACGCAAGTCGCCGGTCTGGCTGCCCGAATCTGCGGTCCGGGCCATGCACACAGAGTTGCTCGTCGAGCATGGCGGCTTGCCGGGCCCAGCGCGAGAAGGGTCGCTGCAAGCGGCCCTGGCGCGAGCCCGGCAGTTGTATGTCCATGCGAAACCGCAGCCGACACTCGCGCGCCTTGCGGCCGCATATGCCTACGGAATTGCGCGTGGCCACTGTTTTCCGGACGGAAACAAGCGGCATGTGCTGGCAGTCCTGGACGTGTTTCTGCAACTCAACGGATCAGAACTCCAGGTCGGTGAACCGGAAGCTGTCTCTGTGATGCGCGCGCTCGCCGCGGACGAGTTATCGGAGGATGAATTGGCTGCGTGGATTTCGGCCAATAGCGGCACCTGACGGGCGCGTGCTCCAGATTTACGTTCCAACATTCTGATCGGAGGAAACCATGACGACCGTTTCCAGGCGCACTGTCTTTGGGATGACGATCGCGGGCGCTGCGCTCGCTGCCAGCACGGGAGTCGCCTCGGCCGACTCGCAGGCACAGGGCCTCAGTTCGCTCACCGCGAGCGCCCAGCCGATCACGCCTCAGGAACACGCCGCGCGAATCACCAAGCTGCAATCCTTGATGCGGCAACGGAAGGCCGCCGCACTCCTGGTCGAATCGGGATCGACACTTGAATACTTCACTGGCATTCGCTGGCGGAGATCCGAGCGGACGACTGCCGCGCTGATCCCGGCCGAGGGTGGTGCCGTCGTTGTCACGCCATTCTTCGAGGCTCCTTCCATACGTGAATTGCTGAAGGTACCCGCCGACGTCCGGACCTGGAACGAAGACGAGAGCCCCTTCGACCTGATTGCCAACGCGCTGCGCGATCGTCCGGTGGAAGGCCCGCTTGCTGTCGAAGACACCACGCGATACTTCATCATCGATCGCGTCGCCAAGCTGTCGGGCGCAAGGAACATCGTTTCAGGCGAAGGCCTTGTCAATGCCTGCCGCATGATCAAGTCATCTGCAGAGCTTGCATTGATGCAGGCCGCCAACGACGTGACCATTGCCGCACTGAAACACGTGCACGGACGAATCGAAGCCGGCCAGAGCGGGCCTGACATCATGAAGATGATGGTCGAGGCGACCGAAGCACTCGGCGGCAAACACGAATTCTCGCTGGTGTTGCTGAACGAAGCGAGCGCCTATCCGCATGGCACGGAAAAGCCGCAAACAACACGCGAAGGATCGGTCGTGCTGATCGATACCGGCTGCACCGTTCACGGCTACCAGTCGGACATATCCCGGAGCTGGACTTATGGCGAGCCCACGGCCCGCCAGCGCGAGGTCTGGGACACGGTGAAGCGTGGCCAGGAGATCGTCCTCGAGACCGCAAAGATCGGCGTCCCCGTCGGCGCGATCGACAAGGCCGTGCGCGCGTATTACGAGGGCAGGGGATGGAGCAAAGACTACGGCCTGCCCGGGACCTCGCATCGAACCGGACACGGGATCGGCATGGACGGGCACGAAGCGCCTTACCTGATGCGCGCCGACACGACCCCGCTTGAGGCAGGCATGTGCTTCTCCGACGAACCCGGAATCTACATCCCGGGAGAGTTTGGCATCCGGATGGAGGACTGCTGGTACATGACCGAGGCCGGCCCGAAGCTCTTCACACCGTTGGCCAGGTCGATCGACGAGCCGATCTGAAGAGCCTCAGGCGCCGCGCAGGCTGCGGGCGCTGTAATGCAGCAGCCGTCGCCAGGTCGCTCCACGTTCCGTCAGCAGGGCTTACGACTGCCGCCGCGGAAGCAAAAGCGAATCGGAGCGCCACTGGAATCGAAGGGACCAAACGGCCCAATCGTCGGGCCGCTTGAATTGGGCCCGAGTTTAAAACCCTGGAACGCGTTCATCGCATCCGTATTGGTTTCGGTTCCTGAGACCGGAACCTGATCGCCATTCCCGTAATTCAGCTCGATATCGAAGTTACCGTTGTTCGTGTCCCCGCTGCGATCGAGCAGGACGATCTGAATTTCGAATTGGTTCAAGACTGCATCGTCGGCGAGACTGACCCCGTTCCACCAGAACCGCATGGCAGGCACCGCCTGCGGCAACTTGTAAGGCGATTTCTGGTCCACGAACCCGCGCGTATAGACTTGGGAGCCACCAAAATTGGTGTCGAAGGTCAGATCGGTCGCAAACACCGCAATGTAGTTCCCCGTGGGTGGCAGGGAAAAGTCCGCGTCGGCGCACGTGGCGGTGGTGACGAACTTCAGGAAGCCGTCCTCACTCATGCAGACCGTGTAGTAATGCGAACCGCGAGCGTCGCCGAAATTCAATTTGAACTGAGTGCGTATTTCGTTGCCCGGAGTGCCGAACAAAGTATTGTCGCCTCCCCAGAATCCCCCCAGGAATTCAAAGGCGCCGTCACTCGAGTCGGTGCGTACGGACCTGCCCGCATGGCTGCTGGCAGACACGATGCTCAGCAATCCCACCGACGCGACGGATAAGACGAGTTTTAACTTATTCCGGGAAATCATTCGAACCCCCTTGCGTGAGCTTGTTGGCTTTGACTGGCGCCCACTGACGGAGTCTATCGCAAAAGCCACGGCGGAATCGATTCTTAATAAGTGCAGAGGTGAACAGTCAGTCCGTTGCTGGGCTACCGCGCAGCAGCGCCCGGTATTCGAGAGCGACCCTATGGTTACCCTGAATCTCGTAAAGGCGACTGAGATGCAGGAGGCACTGGTCCCCGAAATAGCTGCGGGCCCCGAAGCGTGCTCGTAGGACGGGCCATGCGGCAGTCAGGAGCCTTTCCGCCTCACCGAGGTGTCCGCGCTCGATTTCATTGAAGCCCGCAACGGAGTTCAGGATGGCGAGGCGCCACGCGGCCGCGCCGGCAAGCTCATCGCCGTGCTCCGCAACCAGCAACGTCCGTGCTTCGTCGAGCGCCGCCCCTGCGTGCTCGAATCGGCGCTGCCGCACATCCAGATCAGCCACATTTGTGAGCACTTGACCCAGCATCCAATGCTTGTGCACGCGCGCGTTCTCGAGCGCTTCAAGCAGCAATTTCCCTGCTGGGTCGAGGTTTCCTCGTGCGATCTCGAGCATCGCGAGGCTGTTGAGCGGCAGGATCAGGTCTTCATGATCAGGTGCGAGCCGCTGCCGGTCGATCGCCAACGTCTTCCGCAAGTACCCCTCGGAGGCGCCGAGTTGTCCCGTGATCAGCAGGACTCGTCCGAGATTGTAGATACCAGCGGCGAACTCCGGATGCTGCTCACCGTAGACTTTCTGGTAGATGGGCACCGCCTCCTGATACGTGTGGGTCGCTGCTTCAAACTGCCCCGTGTCGTATAGCAATGCGCCAAGGTCATTGAGACTCTGGGCCACGGTCGCATGGCTCTCTCCGTACAGCGATCGATAGGTGGCGAGTGATCGCCGATAAAGCTCCTCTGCTTCACCATACCTCCCCTGGTAGTAGAGCAGGATCCCAAGATCGTGCAGCGTGCGCGCCGTGTTCGCGTGTCGCTCGCCGTGCATCGCGAGCTCGATCGCCAGTGCACGCCGGAAGAGCCGTTCCGCTTCTGCCGGTTGGTCCTGTTCAAAGATGCTGTCTGCAAGACCCCTGAGGGACGCGGCGACGAGATCGTGCCTGTCGCCATAGAGCTCTTCTGCCTCGAGCAAGGCTTGACGGTATGTGGCGCTCGCCTGTTCATATTCCCCGTCCATATAGTGATTGAATCCGAGCGCAATCCGCGCCTTGATCAATGCCTCGCCACGATCGCCTTTTTCGGCATCAGCAACGGCCTGCTGCAACAGGATTTTGGCCGTCGGATAGAGACCGAGCCCGTTGTACGCCTGGCCCATGGCGCGCATCAGGTTCCCGCGGACCGCCGGCTCGTCGGACAGGCCACTCTTGATCTCGTCGACACCGCGATCGAGGACTTCGCGCACAGTGATCGTCTCGCCGCGGTTCTCGCCTGGATCGGCGATCGAAAACAACGAGACGAGAAAGTCCGTTGTACGCTGCGAAGTGCCTGCCTGGATTCGGGCGCGGTCCGATTCGCGACTGGCGAAATAGGCGGCAATGCTCGCCGAGCCGGCCAGGACGATGAGGCCGATGACTGCAGCGGCACGCCATCGCTCGAAGCGTTGCGCGCGCTTGTTGGAGGCGTCGACCAGCGCCCTCTCCGGCTCGGACAAGCGGACGCCATCAGCCATGAGTGCGCGCGCTTCGGCGAGCGGCTTGCCGCGTGGCAGCAGGAAGTCGCGGCTTCGGCCTTCCCTTTCCCAGGCCCGCATTGCCGCTGACAGGCGGGCATGCGCCCGAAGGTTTTCACGATTCTGCTCTCGCCAGATGCGCGCCCTCGGCCAATGCTTGAGCAGGGCTTCGTGCGCAACGGAGACCACCGGCTGACCGCGGTCATCGAGGTAGCTGACAAAAAGCCGCGCCTCGAGATATGCCTGGAGCAACTCACGCGCCGGCGCGCTTGCGAATGCTGCGAGGGGTGCTACCCGCCGCAGCGGCGTCGCATCGTCCTCGACGCTCAAACTCACCAGTTCACGCAAGACCGACGGCAGTGTGCTGCGCGCCTCGGCACTGACCGTCTCGAGCAATTCTTCCGCGCGTCGCGCCAAGGCACCCGCGACGCCGCCCAATTCCTCATACGCGCGGAATGTGAGCACATTATCGTGGCTGCGGCGCTTGTAGAGCTCGTCGAGCAGGAATTCCAGTAGAGGCAGCGCGGCAGTGTTGTCAGCCGCGGCGTCGCGAATGGTTTCGTCGAGCCTCTCAGCGGTATGCGCACGCGACTCGAATCGCAAGCCAGCCGCGGCGGCCGGCAGCCGGATGATTTGACCCATCTCGCGCATGGTCGGCGGCAGCAAGTCGAACTGTCCGTCGCCTTCCTTGAGTGACACGAGGACCGGAAGATCCATCAATCTGGGATAGAAATCGCTGCGCAGCGTGGCGATTATCCAGATGCAGCCAGTGCGCGCGAGCGCGTTAAGCGCCGCCACGAAGCGTTCACGCTGTCGCTGGTCTATCCGCTCGTCGGAATAGATCTCCTCTATCTGGTCAACGACGAGCGCGAGATGACGGACGCATGCCGTTGGTGATGAGGACTCAGCGTTACTGTTCGGATCACGTTGAAGCCGAGCGACGACGAATTCCGCGAACGCATGAGGATTGTCGAGCAGGGCCGCGTGGAGCCCGTCGTGTCCGGCGGCCTCGGCGCCGGGAAAATCCGGCAGCGCCGTCCCTTGCGTCAGTGCGTTGACGAGCGCAAGTGCGAGGTCACCATGACCATCGCTTGGCCGAAAGATTGCGTGGCGCCACTCAGTGGCGCGTCCGAGCACACCTGGTTGCAGCATCAGCGGCAGCACACCGGCGCGCGCGAGCGACGACTTGCCTCCGCCACTCATGCCAATGATCAGCACGAACGCCGTCCCGCGCTCTGCTTGCCGGCGCAGCTTCATCAGCACGCTGGCAATGGCGGCCGTACGTCCGAAAAATATCGACGCGTGCTCAGGGTCGAATGTTTCCAGCCCTCGGAACGGTGTTCCCTGGTGCCACGCTTTCCTGGCAGGCCGCGCCAGCCCGATCGATCCCAGGGTTCGCTCGATGATCCGCGTCAAATGCGTTTCGAGAAGCTCCTCGAAGTCCGCAGGAGAGTCAAACGGATGAAAGGCCGCGACAAACGCGCTGCTCTCGCGGTCGACAAACCACTTGCTGATGAATTGATCGAGAGCGACCTTCTGTCCGACTCGTTGCGTCGCCAGCTCATCATCGGCCGGCCACGCCGGCGGTGCGGTCTTGCGATAGACCAGGAGTTCCGGTTTGCCGTTCCGGCGGAACCCCTCGACAGCGTCCTCGAACTCGAATTCCGTGCCGGACGAATAGGAACTTCCGTCGGGCCGCCGGATGTGTCCAGGCAGGGTGGTGCCGATGCGCGACCAGAGGATGGCGATCGCAATGTCCGTGTCGGACGGGCGAGGGATCTGCTCCTGAAAGGATGCCGTCGCCAGCAGCGGCTCGTGCTCCCAGAAAAGGGGCTCAAGATGCAGCGCGTCTCCGAATTGTGCTTCGAGCCTGCCAATGACACGGCGCGCGATCAGGCGCTCTTCGGCCACATCGCCGGGGGAAGATACGAAAATACGCAGTGATTTGATCGCCATGCAGCAAACGTCCGGTCACATCTCGACACTGCCAGATGCGACGTGGCACATCTTGGGATGTACGATCATACCGAATAGCAACCTTCAACTAGGCGGCTGATCCAGCCGTATTGCCGCCGTCGATCGGGATTGCAGCACCAGTAATCTGCGCGGCTTCGTCGGACGCCAGAAATGCCACCAGCGCCGCTACTTCCGCGGCAGTGGTAACGCGGCCGGTCCGGCTGGATGCGCTCGCTTCGCGCAGCGCGCTTTTCTCGTCGAGACCGTGCGCGGTACCGGAGCGATAGAGCATCGGCGTCTCGACATCGCCCGGGCACACGGCGTTGATGCGGACGCCTTCGGCGGCATGATCCAGCGCCATCGCCTTGCTCATGAGAACCACGCCACCTTTGCTCGCGCAATAAGCGACCGCATTGCGGCCGCCGACCAGCCCCCAATCTGACGCAATATTGATGATGATGCCCTTGCTGCGACGCAGGTGTGGCATGGCTGCACGGCTGAGAAAGAACGGGGCGCTCAGGTTGATCATCAGGGTCTGCTGCCAGACCTGGTCGGTCGTCCGTTCGGCATCTGCCGGGTGGTAGATGCCCGCATTGTTGACCAGCACATCGAGGCGCCCGAATGCCTTCACGCAGGCGGCGACCAGGCGATCGCAGGCCGCCGATGAAGTCAGGTCGCCGACCCAGGTTTGCACCGATGGCAATTCGGACGCGAGGTCTTCAGTGCGACCCGCATCCCTGCCGGCGGCCATGACGGAGTAGCCGTCGCTTGCGAGGCGGCGCGCGATTGCCATACCGATACCCGAACTGGCGCCGGTGATCAACGCCGCTTTGTTTTTCATGTCAGGCGCTCCCTGATGACAGACGAGCAGCAGTCAGAGCATCTTATTGAAAACAGGCCGCTCCCGCGGCGGCAGTCGGTCGCTGTCTGTCAGGCGGCCCGCCGAACCGCCACCCCGCGCTGCCGTACCAACTTGACCGCCTCGAACTTGAACTCGGGCGTGAACTTGCGCCTTCCCATCTGACACCTCCGAGATCATCATCCCACCTGATCTCAGTGTCAGGAAAATCGGGGGGAAGCCCAGGGAGGGTTTGAAATAGCACGTCGTCACATTGGCTTTCATGGTATTTCTCGATCTTGCGGCTATCGTGAACATGGTTCACTACATGCCAGCGTTCGTCTTTGAAGTGACAACGGGCGTGTGGCTCCTCATCAAAGGTGTGCGAACATGACTCTGGGTTACAAAATCACGGGCACTATCCTTGCGGTCGTGGCGATTGCGATCGCGTTACTGGCGATTGCCCTGGGCCACGATGCTGCCTGCGGCCCGGCGCCTGCGCTTTCCAGTGACACGAAACTGATGAAGGCCGTTGTTCGCCGCTGCTATGGCCCGCCCGATGTTCTCAAGGTGGAGGACATCGAGAAGCCGACTCCCGCGGACAATCAAGTCCTGGTCAAAGTGCACGCGGCTTCCGCTAATCCACTGGATTGGCACTACATGAGAGGCAAGCCCTACATCGTGCGCATGGAGGCGGGTGTCGGCGCACCCAAGAACCCACGGCTGGGCGTTGACTTCGCGGGGACGGTCGAAGCGGTCGGCAAGGGCGTCAAACGCTTCAAGCCAGGCGATGAAGTATTCGGAGGAAAATATGGGGCCTTTGCCGAGTATGTGATTGTTGACGAGGATCGAGCACTGGCGCTGAAACCGGCCAGCCTGACATTTGAGCAAGCGGCTTCCGTCGGTGTGGCGGCGGTCACCGCGTTGCAGGCTCTTCGCGATGAGGGGCGGATTCAGCCTGGGCAAAAGGTCTTGATCAACGGCGCGTCGGGGGGTGTGGGTACGTTTGCCGTGCAGATCGCCAAGTCATTCGGCGCCGAGGTGACCGGCGTAAGCAGTACCAGGAATGTGGAGATGGTCCGATCGATCGGCGCAGATCACGTCATCGACTACACGAAAGAGGACTACACGCAGAGCGGGGAGCATTACGACATCATCCTGGACAACGTCGGGAACCGCTCGTTGCTGGACAACAGGCGCGTCCTGAATCCCAGCGGGAAATACGTCTTGATTGGAGGCGGAGGACCAGACGCCGGTCCGTGGATCGAACCTTTTGTTGGTCCGATCAAGGCGCTTGTGTTGTCACAATTCGTGACCCAGGACATGGGCATGTTCCTTGCTGAACTGAACAAAGAGGACCTGACCATCCTGAGTGATCTTATGCAAGCTGGAAAAGTGACGCCGGTGATCGACAGGAGTTACAAGTTGAGCGAGGCCGCCGACGCGATCCGGTATCTGGAAGAAGGACACGCTCGAGGAAAAATCGTAATCAACCTGGAATAGAAACATTTCCAGGGATGTCGCAGTCGTTGGTGGCGGACCGAGTGGCATGACTGCCGCGCTCCTGCTCGTGCGTGCCGCCTCATCTGAGGTGTACATCGCGGCCAGCCTGAATGGCCGGGCGCCTTATTTCACGGCGTCGCTGGAGTCTGCCATCCAGGCTGGTGCCGCTGCAGCAGCCGCTTTCGACCCGTCGGTCGAGCGGTTGCCCGCGGGCGGGCCGACCCGAACACACGCATCCCATGCGCCGCGCCAGCCAAGTTGTTGAATTCCAAAGCACATTGCGAACTGGCCGTGAAATTCCTATGCTGTCCGCGCAGTCGGGATAGAAGATAAGAGGGGAGTTGCCCGAGTTTCGTCCAGCTCGCCAGAGAATCTCAAATAATGTTCAGGGGGTAATCGCGATGAATCCAGCAGCAAAACCCGGCGCCGACGCGACGCTGGAAGAAGACGTCAAGATTCTGCACAGCATGGGCTATGCGCAGGAGCTGGCGCGGCGCCTGGGGCGCTTCTCGAACTTCGCCATCTCCTTTTCCATCATCTGCATTCTCTCGGGAGGCATCAATTCATTGGCCCAGGCGACATCTGGGGGAGGCGGGGCAGCGATCGGTCTCGGCTGGCCGCTTGGCGTCCTGATCTCGGGCGTCTTTGGCTTCGCGATGGCGCAGATTGCCTCGGCTTATCCGACCGCCGGCGGTCTTTATCACTGGGGTTCGATTCTTGGCAATCGGTTCACAGGCTGGCTGACCGCCTGGTTCAATCTTCTGGGGCTGATCACCGTACTCGCGGCGATCAATGTCGGCACCTACTATTTCTTCCTCGGAGCATTCGGCGCGAAGTTCGGAATCACGGACTCGATGACAACGCTGATCGAGTTCCTGGCGGTCCTGACCGGTGGTCAGGCCTTGATCAATCACTACGGCATCGCGCTGACGGCAAAGCTGACCGATTTTTCAGGCTATCTGATCTTCGCGACATCGATTGCCCTGGCCGTCGTGTGTCTGGCGTACGCCGATAGTTACGACATTTCGCGCCTCTGGACTTTCTCGAACTACTCCGGTGAAGCCGGCGGGAACGTCTGGCCAAGCGTCTCGAGCAGCTGGGTGTTCCTGCTCGGCCTGTTGATGCCGATCTATACGATCACGGGTTACGATGCCTCGGCCCATACTTCCGAGGAGACCAAGAACGCAGCGCTCTCGTCGCCTCGCGGCATCGTTTCTTCGATTATCTGGTCTGGCCTGTTCGGGTACCTCTTCCTGGTCGCGTTCGTGCTGATGATCCCGAATATGGACGAGGCTGCGAAGCAGGGCTGGAACGTTTTCTTCTGGGCTTTGGACCAGCGCGTTCCGGACGGAACCAAGCAGCTCATGTACTGGGCGATCTTCCTCGCACAGATCCTGTGCGGACTCGCGACCGTCACTTCCGCCTCGCGCATGATCTTCGCGTTCTCGCGTGACGGCGGCCTGCCTTTCTCGAAGGCGCTAGCCAGGGTTTCGCACAAGCACCGCACGCCAAACGCCGCCATCTGGGTGGGTTCGGCACTTGCCGTGCTTTTCGTCTGGGGAGCGAAATATCTGGAAGCGGCGGGCGGTACGCCGGTGTACACCGTCGTGGTGTCCTGCACGGTGATCTTCCTGTTCTTTTCCTTCGCCATTCCGATCACGCTCGGACTTTTCACCTATGGCGGAAAGAAGTGGCCAAAAATGGGACCATGGAATATCGGGCGCGCAGGATTTTCGCTGTTTGCGGTGCTTTCGATCATCTCGATGGTGCTGATCTTCTTCATTGGCGTGCAGCCGCCAAATGAACTGGCGCTCGAGGTCACGATCGGGTTCTTCATCTTGACGGCAATTGTCTGGTTGGTCTTTGAGAAGCGGCGATTCCAGGGACCGCCGATCGGCGATGTCATCGCCAAGCGGCAGGCGGCGATCGCAGCCGCCGAAGCGGCCATGAACCAATAGACCGGAGCGGGGCAATTGAAAAGCAGAAGGGGGTCATTTGACCCCCTTTTGCGTTACCGATGGCGGCGACGTCGGCACGACCTCCCGGATCACCACGCCTTTCTTCTCGAGTTCCCGGCGCCCGGCTCGCGCCCGCGAATGGAACGCTTGCGCGCTACCGGCTGCAGGAGGCGCTCAACTACATCACCTGCGAGATCCACAAGAGCTAAAGCCCGCTTTTCAGCCCCAGGACCCCGGCGGAAGTCCGCGGCGAACGCGTGGAATTCCTGCGCTAGCGCTACGCGCTGCTCGATGGGCAGCTCGCAGGCCGCAAGTATCTGCTCGGGGATCAGTTCACCGTTGCCGATGCGTACCTGTTCGTTGTCACGCGGTGGGTGCAGGCGGCAAAAGTCGATATGTCCGACTACGCCAATCTTCAGGCATTCCAGGCGCGTGTCGCAGCGCGGCCCGCGGTGCAGGCAGAACGCGATCTCCCGCGTAGCGCGGGAGATCGCGGCCTCGGCGAGGACGTCGAGCTGATTTAGGCAGCCGATCGCTGGCTGATCAAGCCCTGCCATATCGGTTCGACCTCGGCCTTGACCTTGGCATACGAGGGCCGTTTCAGGGCGCGCTGCCAATAAGCGACGATATTGGGGCAGGCGTCGAACGGCATGGCAGTCTGGGCACAGTAAAGCGCCGGAATCGCCGCGCAGTCAGCCATCGTGAAGGTCTCGCCGCACAACCATGGCTGTTTCGCGAGCCGCTTGTCGTAGTGCTCGAAGCTGAATGTGACGTGCTTGCGCGCCCGTGCCGCCTTGTCATTGTCCTGGGCACGGAATCCTAACTTCTGGAACTGGAGTTCGACGATCGGCTCGTTAAGATAGAGATCGGCCATGCGGTCCAGGAACCGCACCAGCCGCACTGCATCGCCGCCGCCGGCCGGAATCAGGCGTGGCGTGTTCGGGAACTTGTCCTCGAGGTATTCGATGATCGAAGTGGATTCCGGAACCTGCCAGTCCTCGCTCGGTTTGAGGAAAGGCACCTTGCCGATCGGGTAGATCTTCTCGAAGGCCGCGCGGCCTTCGGCCGACATCAGGTCGACGAGCTGCGGTTCGTATGCGACGCCCTTTTCGTTGAAAGCGATCATCACTTTCTGACAGTACGTCGAGAGCGGATTGTAATAAAGCTTCATGGCGAGATCCTCAAGCAACTGTGTGCAAAGATAAGACTATCCTATGCTTCTCGCCCGGCTTGGGGAGCGTCACATGCGTACCGGACTCCGGATCATTTTTCTCGCGTGCACGGCTGGTCTGACATCGGTCGCCGGCGCCGTGAACCTGCCCCCCGGACTCGCCGGCTGGGAAGACTGGGTATTGCAGGGTCACGAGTTCCGCCGCTGCCCGTTTTTTGCAACCAGCATGCCGGGAGAAGCCTCGTCGCATCGCTGCGCATGGCCCGAACCGCTGACCCTTACCGTCGATGCTCACGGCGGCGCCTTCAGCCAGCGATGGCTTGTTTATGCGGACAGCTGGGCCAGCTTGCCGGGCGACCTGACTCACTGGCCGGAAGACGTCCGAATCAATGGCGCGGCCGCGCCGGTCGTCGCGCGGGACGGTATGCCCGCCGTACGTCTCGGACCTGGGACCCATGCGCTCAGTGGGCGCTTTGCCTGGGAGGCGCGTCCGGAAGCGCTGCCGATCGCAGCCGAGACCGGCATCGTGGAACTCACGGTGGACGGCCGCGCCGTTTCCCAGCCGGAACGCCCGAATGGCGCCGTCTGGCTCGGCAAGCGCCGGGCGGCGGAACAGCCGGCAGCACTCGAGGTGCAGGTCTATCGCCTCGTACAGGACGAACTGCCAGTTCGCCTCGTGACCCGCATCCGCCTCCAGGTGGCCGGCGATGCCCGCGAAGAGCGGTTTGCCGTCGTACTGCCGGCGGGCTTCACGCCGCTCGCGCTCGACAGCGCGCTCCCCGCGCGCATCGATGCCGACGGGCGTTTGCGCGCGCAGGTGCGCGCCGGAAGCTGGGAAGTCGCCATCACTGCAAGGGGCACAGGTGCCGCCGGCGAGCTGACCCGTCCGCCAGTCGGCGAGTCCGGGGCAGGGCGCTGGGCGCGTGAGGAAGTGTGGAGTTTTCAGGGCAATGACCGGCTGCGCATCGCCGCCGCCGAGGGTGCCGGCGCCATCGATCCGGTGCAAGCCAACGTGCCGCCCGAATGGCAGGGCCTGCCGGCATTCCGCATGGCGGCCGATTCGAAGCTCAACATCGTGGAGCGCAGTCGTGGACTCGCCAATGTCGATGACAACCGCCTGACGCTGAATCGCCGGATCTGGCTCGACTTCAATCATGGTGGCTTCACGGCGGTCGACACGATAGATGGAACGATGCGGAAGGACTGGCGCCTCGACATGGCCCCGCCATTCACGCTGCAGAGCGCGCGCATCGGCGCTGATGCGCTCCTCGTCACTGAGGGCAAAGAGCCGGGCGTCACCGGCGTGGAACTTCGTCTGCCCGATCTTTCGCTGCAGGCGGTGAGTCGCACGGCGACGACGCGCAGCACGTTACCCGCCACCGGTTGGCAGACACGCCTGGACGGCGTGCAGGGCACGCTGCACCTGCCGCCCGGGCATCTGTTGCTCGCGGTGCGGGGTGCGGATGAGGCGCCCGATTCCTGGCTGGAACGTTGGGGCTTGTGGAATCTCTTTGGCGTCCTGATCGTCGTCGTGTTCACGAAATGGCTTGCGGGCAACCGGGTTGCCGCCATCGCACTGGGCGCGCTGCTCCTGATGTATCAGGCGCTGCCGGAGCAGATCTGGCTGTGGGGCAACCTGCTGGCGGCGATTGCAGTGGCCGGTGCGGTGCCCGAAGGCCGCTTCCGCCGGATCGCGGGTGCTTACCGCACGCTCAGCTTTGTTTCGCTCGGCGTCGTGTTGCTGCCGTTCCTGTGGGGCCAGGCGCGCCTCGCGCTGTATCCGCAGCTGGAGATCGGCGCTGGTCGCGGATTTGAAGAGATCCTAGTTACGGGCAGTCGCATGGAAATAGCGCCCCCGGACGTCCCGGCCGCGATGATGGATATGCCCGCGCCGGCAGCCGAATCGGTGATGGAGGCAGAAACCGGGGTCACCTCGAGTGTGGGCGAGCTGAAGAAAAACGAGCGGCGCTACGGAGGGCTCAATGCGCAACAAGTCATCCAGCGCTACGCGGCCGGCACGCTTCTGCAGACAGGCCCCGGCATCCCGGATTGGCATTACAACAGCTACATGTTCAGCTGGTCCGGGCCGGTGGAGCCGGACCAGACCGTCCAGTTCATCTACGCCGGTCGGATCCTGCTCGCCCTCTGGCGCATCGTGGGCGTCGCCCTGACGGCAATCTTGTTCTTCTGGCTGCTGCGGCCAACGCTGCCCGGCGGCTGGCGCGTCACCGGGCTTGCGCGAAATTCTCGCGGTGCAACGGCCGCGTCAGCGCTGCTATCGCTGACCACCGCATTGGCGGCGGCGCTCGTGCTTGCCGCGAGCCCTGGCTCCGCTTTCGCGCAATCGACTCCCGACCCTGCGCTCCTGAAGGAATTGCAGGATAGGTTGCTGGCGCCACCGAAGTGCGCGCCCAGCTGCGCGGAAATCCTGTCGGCCCGCGTCATGGCAAGAGCAGGCGTTCTGGACGTGACGCTCGAGGCCAGTGCACTCGCACCGGTGGCGGTGGCTGTGCCGAGCGCCAGCGATCGCTGGCAGCTCGAGAGCATCACCGTCGATGGCAAGTCTGCCGTTGCCATTGCCCGCAATCCCGACGGTTCGCTGTGGATACCGCTGGCACCCGGGGCTCACACCCTGCAACTCCGTGGGCGGCCGGCAGCAACGGAGTCCCTGCAGCTCGTTTTCCCGCAGCCACCCCGGCGCATCAGCGTCGACGCCCAGGGCTGGACGGCGAGCGGCATCACTGAAGGCCGCCTTTTGTCAGGCTCGCTGGAGCTGACGCGGGAACGCGTGCTGAGCAGGGCCACCGGGCCCCTTGAGGCGGCGGCCGAGTTTCCTGCCTTCGTGCGGGTCACGCGCTACTTCAATCTCGACCTCGACTGGAGTCTGACGACGACCGTTGAACGAATCGCGCCGCAGCGTGCCGCGTTTACAGTGAAGGTGCCGCTGGTCACCGGCGAGTCCGTGCTGAGCGAAGATCTCGAGATCCGCGACGGAAAGATCGCGCTGGTCGGACTGGGCACCGGCGAAGCGCAGAAAAGCTGGTCCTCGGGACTCGCCCGCAGCGAAACACTGGAGCTCGCCAGCCCGACACAATCGGACCGGGCGGAAGTGTGGAGCTTCACGGTCAATCCACAGTGGAATGTCAGCTTCGCGGGCTTTCCGGCGGTACTGCCGGATAACTTGTCCGGCGTTCCCTGGGCCTATCTCTTTTATGCCCGGCCGGGCGAGAAACTCGATTTGCGGATCACGCGGCCGAAGGCCGTCGCAGGACAGACGCTGGCCATCGACTCGGCCGCGCTTGAAGTCAATGTGGGAACCCGCTCGGCCGATCACGCTCTGGCCTTCAACTACCGCAGTACCCAGGGCGGCCGACACACACTGCGACTTCCGGCCGACGCCCGGGTCACCCAGGTAATCGTCGACGGCGCGGAAGTTCCGCTGCGACCGACCGGCGGCGAACTGCCGCTGGGGTTGCTGCCCGGCGCCCACTCGATCGGTGTCAACTGGACGACCACTGCGGGCGTCGCTTTCCGCGTGCGGCCGGACGCAGTTGAATTGAATTCGCCCGCGAGCAATGTGCGCACGACGATACGCCTGCCCGAGGACCGTTGGCCGCTGCTCGCATTTGGCGGCGGCGTCGGTCCCGCGATCCTTTATTGGGGCGAAGTCGTCGTGTTCCTGATCATGGCCTGGTTGCTCGGTCGCTCGCAGTACTCGCCGCTGCGGACGCATGAATGGCTGTTGCTGGGTATTGGTCTTTCCACGCTGTCCTGGAGCGTGCTGCTGGCCGTCGGCGTCTGGCTGTTCCTGATGCGCTGGCGTGAAAAGTGGGATGGCAGCAGCTTGCCGCGCTGGCAGTTCAATGCGGTCCAGGTGCTGCTGGCCCTGTTCACGTTTTTTGCCGTGAGCAGCCTGGTCTTCTCCGGCATTCGTTATGGCTTGCTGGCGCAACCCGACATGGGCGTGGTCGGTCCCGGATCCGGCGGGAACACGTTCGCGTGGTTCATGGACCAGACCGCGTCGGCTCTTCCGCGGCCGTCGGTGATCAGCGCGCCGATGTGGATTTACCGGCTGCTGATGTTTGCCTGGGCCTTCTGGATTGCCGTCGCCCTGGTCCGCTGGCTGCGCTTCGCCTGGCACGCCTGGACCGCGCGGGAATTCTGGCGCGGGCGGGTGATTGCTGCCGGCTAGCGACCGATGCCAGGGTCAGGCCCCGATCAGCTCGTCAGCCAGGAGACGCCGCAGAACGCGGAGCGCTTTGATTACAGATGAGCCGGGCATTCGTCAAGGAATCAGATGGGTCGGAAGGGGAGGAACTCCCGGAGCTCCTGGTTAGTCCGCATCGGAATCTGGTTACGCCTGCGGGTTTGTGTCAGATCGAGGCGACTGTCGCACGGTTGCAGACTGCCTTGTCCGAATCCCGTGCGGCGGAAGATCGGGCGGCCATTGCACGAATCCAGAGGGACCTGCGTTACTGGACAGAAAGATTGCGTACGGCCGAGGTGGTCGAAGCCTGCGCGGTGTCTGGCACGGTGCGGTTCGGGTCTACCGTCGCGTTGCAGAAGCAGGACAGCAAGCGCGTCGAATATCAGATTGTCGGGGAGGATGAAGCGGATCCGGCCCACGGCAAGATTTCGTATGTCTCGCCGATTGCGCGGCTGCTAATCGGCGCCTCAGTGGGGGATCTCGTGGCGTTGGTGGATGGAGAAGCCGAGATTCGGGAGATTGCCTGCATGGCGCCGGTAGCCGCATAATGGACATAGTCCTGCAGACAGATTTTCGGTCACTCGAAGCCGGGACCTGCTGGTTAATCGGTGGCGCCGATCACGATCGGCGGCATCCTATCGGTAATCGCATTAGGAGTTTGGACATGAGAACGATGAGAAACACATTGCTGATGATGGCCGCCATGCTGCTGGCGTCTGGTCCCGCCCTCGCCGACAAGTACAGCGACACAATCGACCTGTTCAAGAACGCGGGCCAGAGCGGGTCGTTCTTCGAGAAGTGCTATGGCTACGCGGTGTTTCCGACCATCGGCAAGGTTGGGCTCGGCATCGGCGGCGCCCACGGCGAAGGCCAGGTCTATGAGCAGGGCAAGCAGGCTGGCACCACGTCGATGTCGCAACTGAGCATTGGCTTCCAGGCAGGCGCAGAGGGCTACAGCGAGATCATCTTCTTCCAGGACAAACGCTCCTTCGACGAATTCACGTCGGGCAATTTCGAGTTCGGCGCAAACGTCAGCGCGGTGGTGATCACCGCCGCCGCGTCGGGGTCTACCAGCACTGGAGGCTCTACCGCGAGTGCCAGCGGCGGCAAGAAGGACGCGTCGACTGCCGGGAAGTACAACAAGGGCACGGCGGTCTTCATCATCTCGAAGGGCGGCCTGATGTACGAGGCGTCTGTCTCGGGACAGAAGTTCAAGTACAAGGCGCTGAAGTAAGAGCAGCCGCGAGGCGAACCCGAGCGCTCGCGCAGCCTGCGGTGGCCTCCACCGCGGGATGCGGGGCTTACTCGGTCTGCTTGCTGCTCGCGGGCTCGAGTGATTTCCTGGAGGTCGCGCGCCGGTCCCGCGCCTCGACGACCAGGCGGTAGGCCACGTAGTACTTGTAGATGTTGCTCACGTAGGTCACCGTCTCGCGACCGATTCGCTCCGAAGCGATCTGCTCCACATTGCCGAACCACAGGTTGGGATCGAGGCCGCGCTTTTCCGCTTCGCGCCGGAGCTGACGGATGCGTCCGGGCCCGGCGTTGTAGGACGCGAAGGCGAACAGCGCCTTGTTGAGGCCGTCCATCGGCTCGTCCTTGTAGTACTGGTCGATGATGAAGCGGATGTACTTCACGCCGGCGTGGATGTTGGCGTCGACCTGGCTGATATCCCCCACCTTCAGGTCCTTGCCCGTGGCCGGCATCACCTGCATGACGCCGATCGCGCCGACCGGGCTCTTCACGCTCTGGCTGAGCCCGGATTCCTGGTAACCCTGCGCGGCCATCAGCAGGTAGTCGACGTCGTACTGCCCGCTGTATTTCTTGAATAGCTTCACCAGCTCCTGGAATTTCCGGCGCTCGGCCTCCGAGGTGGCGTTTTTTACGTACTTTGTGCTTTGCAGGTAGCGCTTCTGCGTAATGTTGTAAAAGGCCGTGCCTGCTCCGTACCGGGCGATGAATGCATTCAGTTCGGCGGCAAGCTTCGGATTGTTCCTGCGAACCGCGACCGCCAGTTGGCCGCCCGTCCGGACGGCCACCGTGTCGTGCACGGTCAGGTCTGGGAGGGCCTGTTTCCAGAATTCCGCGAGGTAGTCGTCGACGACCGTGATCTTGATCAGGCCGGCATTGACCATCTCCAGAAGGTCTTCATCCTCCAGGTTTGACGGCACGAGCTGAACGGCGACCGGTGGTTTGCCGGCCGCCTCTAGCCGCTTGTTGAGCGCGAGCAGGCTCTCGTGATAGACGCTGGCCTGGCGGACGAAAACCTCTTGCCCGGACAGGTCTTCGACCGACGCGATGGCCGGCGCGCCCGGCCCCGTCACCACGATCTCACTCACGTCCTTGCGGGTCGGGTTCGTGAAGGCCACCAGCTTCTGGCGCTCGGGGGTCACGGTCACCTGGGCCATCACCAGGTCCACCTTGCCGTCCAGGAGCGCCGACGCCAGCTGATCGCGCGGCAACGGCACGAACATGAAGTGGACTTTCAGGTTGCCGGTCTTGAGCTTCTTGTTCAGCTCGTCCTCGAAGAGCTTGCCGTACTCGTAGCTCGCGCCCCGCTGGACGCCCTTGTCCACGAAGTAATGCGTGCGGTTGAATGTGACGCCGGCGCGGATAACCCGCCGCTTCACCATTTCGTCGAAGTCGCCCGTGAAGGGCTGGTCGAGCTGGGCGCGCAGCCCTTCGGGAATCTCCGACTCGTACGCTGGCGGCGGCAGGGGTTCCTCGCTTGCGTCGGTGGGTGCGGCGGGCCCGGCGGCTGAGGTCGTGGAGTCCTGCCCGCCGGAGCAGCCCGATGCCGAAAGCGATGCGACCAGTAGTACCAGGAGGCTGAGCGAACAGTGCCGTCCGGTGAGCGCGCATGGAGTAATCATGCTGATCCTTTCCTGCTATGGACCCACACACAGATTCTAACGCCACGGCACGCACGCAAGGCAGCAAGCCGGCCTGAATAGGTATTTATACGTACCAGCCGGCGAGCAGCCAATTCGTGTCGTTGGTTCGATTCGGACCTTGGCTGGCGTGGGGTCGAAATGCGGCTTAACGAGCGGTGACGGGACTCGGCAAGAAATCTAACTAAGGCAATCATCCAAATCATTGAAATGTAGAGAATCAAGCCTGAGCTGGCGCCACCCGAACTTGTCGAGGACGATGAAACTCATTTGTGCATGGGTCCGCAGGGCGAGAGGGCGTGATGGGGGCCGAACTCTTATCCGGCGGGTCAATCCGGGCGGCATCGCACGCGTCCGAATCTAGGGATTGTTGGGACAGCAGCGATAGATTATCCTTTGCACATAAGTCGCCCGTTTGGGCGACATTTATCGTGCTCGCGACGCTCGGGTCGGGCGCATTCCAACAACCAGGAGGATTCCAAGTGAAAATAAACAAGTGGGTGCTGCTGCTCTCCGCGCTCGCGCTACCGCTGTTGATGAATGGCTGCGCGTCCAATGGCGCGCCGCGCGCTGCCAAGCCCGTCGATGTCGCCAGTCTGCCCAAGGTAGAGTGCAGCACGCTCAAGTTCAGCAAGGCGTTCCTGGACAAGTACCCGGACGCACCCGCCGCGTGCCAGGAAGCGCGTGTATACAATGGCAAGCGCTATGCGAAGTTCGAGGCCGAGGTATATATCTCCGACCCCGAGTTCATGACCGTGAATTTGCTGAGCGCGGCCGGCGCCAGGGTCACGACGTTCAGCTTCAAGCCGGGTCCGAACCAGATGATCAAGATCAATGGCAAGGACACGAAATTCCACGACCTGCATGTCGGCGAAAAAATGACCTTCTGGGTATCTGAGGACCGCATGACGGCCGCAGCGTTGCCGGGTTCGACAGGGGACTCCTGGGCAGTACTGCCGCCCATCAAGCCCTGATCCGCGAGCTTTTATCGGGGGTCCGGCGCACTGCGCGCCGGACCCCTTTTGATTTCAGCCCTGGAATCAGGATCACGCGCGACACGAAATCCGCGCCCTCGATGTCCGCCAGGCCAGCTCATCGAAATGAGAGTCACTGGCTCAGGCGTCGAATGCGCTGCGTGCGGCTGCCATCGAACTGCTCGGTCGCCCGCTGCAACAAGAGCCGGGCCTCGCGGGCCGGCAGCGCCCGGCTCAGCAGGAATCCCTGCGCCTGACCGCACTGGTGTTCCTGCAGGAAACGAAGCTGCGAGAACGATTCGACTCCCTCTGCCACGACGCCGACTTTGAGGGCCTTGGCCATGGATATGATCGCAGCTGCAATGGCGCCGTCATCAGTGCCTTCGCTGAGATCCCGGACGAAGGAACGATCCATCTTCAGCCGATCGATGGCCAGATGTTGCAGACGCTGGAAATTCGAGTAGCCGGTTCCAAAGTCGTCGATTGCGACCGAAACACCAATGGAGTGCAGCTCCGCGAGCAACGTTCCTGATCGGTCTTCGTCTGTCATCACCATCGATTCGGTGATCTCGATTTCGAGCATCCCACGCTCGAGGCCTGTCTCCGCAAGGATGCTGCTGACCAGCGCGACGAAGTTAGGCATGGCAAACTGCTGGGCAGCGATATTGACGGCGATTCGCCTTACTGCCAAACCCTCGTCGTGCCATTTCCTGGCCTGAATGCAGGCGGTCCGCAGCACCCACTCACCGATCGGAATGATCAGCCCGCAATCTTCGGCGATCGGAATGAAGTCCAACGGCGGCACTACGCCGAGCTCGTCGTTGGTCCAGCGCAGCAGTGCTTCCATGCCCACGATGTTGCCCGTCGACGTGTCGATCTGCGGCTGGTAGTGCAGGGCCAGCTCGCCGCGCTCCAGCGCGCCGCGTAACTTGCCCTCGATGGTGTAACGCTGCAGCATGCCCTCGTTCATCGACGCGTCGAAGAACGCGCACGAGCCCGGCCAGCGCCGCTTCGCGAAGTACATCGCGAGGTCGCCATGGCGCAGCAACGATGCCGCGTCGGTGCCATCCGTCGGCGAAATCGCGATACCGATGCTCGGCGTAATAATGACTGTATTTGTCGACAGCTGCATCGGCTGCTGTATCGCGGCAATCAGGCGGTCGGCCACCAATCTGGCATCGTCCGAGCTTCCAATGTCGGGCAAAACGACCATGAATTCGTCGCCGCCCAGGCGGCCGACGTCGCCAGGGCGTTCGACCATCAACGTATCAGATGCACGGTCGTCGCCGTGGCGCAGCGAACTGCGCAGCCGCTCGGCGACGACCTTCAGGACCTCATCCCCGATCGAGTGACCGAGCGTGTCATTGATGCGTTTGAAATTATCGAGGTCGATGTACATCACTGCCAGCATCTTGCCGTGCTGCTGCGCCACCTCGAGCGCCGAGCGAAGGCGAGTGTGCGCCTGCTCCCGATTGGGCAGGCCGGTCAGCGCATCGAAGTAAGCGAGACGCGTAATCTTCTGTTCGGCGCGCCATTTGCTTGCGAGGGCGATTGTCATCTGTCGCACTTCGTGTGGATGAAATGGCTTCTGCAGGTACGAGAGTTTATCCTCGGGCGGCACACGCCCGCCGATGTCGTACGGGTCAACGTCCGAGTAGGCCGTGCACACTGCGATCTCGATGGCGGGGTCAAGATCGCGAATGCGGGCCGCGGCCCAGACGCCATCCGGGCCTGGCGGCATGCGCATGTCGAGAAAGACCACGGCGAACGGCTGTTTTGCGTCGAGCGCCGCCTTCACGGCCGCGACTGCGGCCTCCGCGCCATCGCAGAATTCCGGATCGAAGGTCATCGTCGTTGTCGGCTGACGATCCGGCCGCCTGGCCTCTTCACCGCCAAAGAGCTTCGCACCCAGTGTCCGACGCGCAGTGCTTTGGGCATCCACGACCGGGTCGCAGAAAATCTGGCGGTAGGCGTCGCGGACCTCCGGTTCGTCATCGACGACAAGGACGCGAATCGGCGCACGGGTAGTTTGTGACACGGTAGACCTCAAGCAGCCCTGGTGTTGACTGCAGTTGCTGGCGCGGGTACTGGAACGATCAGATGCAGGGTGGCACCACGGTCCAGCCCGTCGCTGGTTGCCCAGATTCGACCGCCGAGTGCATTGATGGCCGTTGCACACCAGTGCAGCCCGATCCCGAGATTGCCGTTCTCACGCTTCGTCGAGTAGCCCTTTTCGAAGACGCGCTCGAGATTCTCGACGGCGATGCCGACGCCCGTGTCCGCGCAATCCAGCTGCAGTTTGTGCTGGTCATTGTCACAGACAAGCGCGGCTGAAAAGCGCACCACGCCCTTGTCGCGGCCTGCGGCGCGGACCGCCTCCGCGGCATTGATGATCAGGTTCTGCACCACCAGCCGCAGCACGGTGCGCGCCACGTAAACCGATCCCACGGCTTGCAATGACGGATCCAGCTCGATGCTGACTTGTTCACGGCAGCTATCCGGGGTGACCTCGAGACTTTGTTTGATGATTGCGGGAAGCTCTGCCGCCTCGATGACGGTTGGCGCGCGCGAGGATCTCAGCTGTTCGGATAGAGCGTTCTGCACGACCGTCGCCTGGCGCGACATGACGTCGACGTCGCAGCTTGCAGCCTTGATTACATCTGCCAGTTCGCCGCTCGCAAGACGCAGGAACTCGTCGAGATCCGCGTGGCGGGACGCCCCGCCGGATTCTGTGGCGCGCTCCGCCAGCGCGCGCTCAACATCGCCCGTCGGCGCTGCACGCAAGCGGTCGTGCAGCCTGGCAAGCCGCACGCCGAGCGGTGTCATTGCATTGCCGATGTTGTGCAAAACGCCGCGGGAGAATTCCGCCATGCCGGCGTGGAAACTGTGGTCGACGATCTGCCGCCGCGACTCGGCGACCTGTTCGACCATGCGATCGAACTCGACCGCCAGCGCGCCGATCTCGTCGGCCCGATTCAGGTTGAGCCGTGTCGTCAGGTCGTCGCCCGCGCCAATACTGACCGCATGTTGAGTGACTTGCGCGAGTGGCGTCAGCACGGTGCGGTCGAGCATGAACAGCAGGATCAAAAGCACCGCCACGGCGGCGCCGACGGTATAGGCGAGCACGTAGTTGACCGTCGTGCGGGCGCCCTTGCTGGTGGTACGCGGGACATCGACCCGCAATGTCATGATCGGTTCGCCGTACAGGTCCGCGAACAATCGATAGACCTCGGTCGTATCGCCGTTGATCACGATCTTCTGGCTCTCGCCGGTTGCGCCGCTGAGATGCAGAAGCTGCTGCTCGGAGCCCGCGGCGGTGCGTGTCGCCGCCAGCGTCACCTGGGTCTGGGACCTTGCGCCGATCTGGGCGACCTCCGAGTCGGTCAACAGCCGACCCATCAGCACCATACCGCGTGACGGGCCGTGTCCGAAGCCGTCAAGTATCGGCGCCACTGCAGCGAGCAGCACGCCGTGATTGGTCGCGATCAGGCCCTGTCCCGGGCTGGCGCTGCGCAGATTCTCGCGCCACAAGAAATTATCCGGCAGCGATCCCTGTGGGAACAAGTCGAGGGGCAGGATGGCTCCCGAGGCGGGATCCAGCGACGTCGACAGGACGATCTCGCCATTCAGGTCGACGAACGCCAGCGCCGTCAGGCGCAGTTGCTTCATCGTGGCCTCGGTGAGGTTGTCCGGTTCGTACTGCGCGTTGTGGTCCTGAAGGAACTCGTAGGTATCTTTCCAGTTGCCCCAGTCGGTTGCCGACACCTGGATCTCGTTCAGCGCCTGATGGACGCCGAAATCGATGCGCATCATGGCGGTGCGCGCGTTGTCGAGCTCGATTTCCTCAAAGCGCGGCAACAGCAATGCTTGCCCGACGCCCCACTCGACGAATGTGAGCGCCAGGAATACGGCTCCGAGCAGCGCAACGACTTTGGCGCGTATCTTCATGGATGCCAGAATATGACGCATGCGGCAGCATCTGGACTGTGACGTAGCCGAGGTCGGCCCAATCCGTCAGCGGGTCGGGCGCAGGCGGTGACGTACGTCACATTGGGAGCGGTCCGCGCCGCCGGAATCCGCGAGGATCAGGCGCCGATCAGCTCGTCAGCCATCCCGGCGTACACCTGCGTGTGCCGGTCGACGTCGGCGGCGGTGGTCGCTGGCGACATCAATGCCATGTTGTGGAACGGCGTCATCAGGATGCCCCGGTTCAGAAGAAAGAGATGGATGTACGGATCGAGTTGTTCATCCTGTCCGGCCGCGGCCTCGGCGCCGTTCCTGGCCACATCCGGGCGGAACAGGTACTCGACGCGACAGCCCAGTTGTACCACGTGCCATGGCAGTTCGTGCGACTCGATCACACCGCGCACGCCCTGCTCGAAGCGCTCACCGAGTGCGATCATGTGCAGGAACGCCTGGTCAGTCATGACCTGTCCGAGCGTGGCACGCATCGCGGCGAGTGAAAGCGCGTTGCCGGCAAGCGTGCCACCGATGCCACCGACGTCGGTGTTTCTCGAGTCGGTGTGCTCATACACCATCTTGCGGACCCGCTCGGTCATGCCGTACGCGCCGCAGGCGATGCCGGCGCCGAGCGTCTTGCCGATCGTGACGAAGTCGGGGTCAAGGCCCCAGGCCTTCGTGCACCCGCCGGGGCCGGCGCTGATCGTGTGGGTCTCGTCGATGATCAGCAGACTGCCGTATCGGGTGCACAGCTCGCGCACGGCCGCGTGATAGCCCGCATCGGGCTGCACGATACCGATGTTGGTCAGCGCGGGCTCGAACAGACAGGCCGCGACGTCTCCGTGCGCAAGTGCCGTTTCGAGTTCGGGCAGGTCGTTGATCTCCACGACCCGGGTCGTCTGGTCAAGTGATACGGGCTTGCCGATGTTGCCCTGGCGGGCGACGGTTCGGCCGTTCTCGAGGATCGCGACAGTTTCGTCGACCGAGCCGTGGTAGCACCAGTTGTGCACCACGATCTTCGGGCGCTGAGTGATCTCGCGTGCCCACCGGATCGCGCACCGATTGGCATCGGTGGCGCTGAGCGTGAACTGCCAGTAGGGGACCCCGAAGCGCCGCGCCATCTCGTTGCCCACCCAGGTGGCGTCCTCGGTCGGCAGCATCAACGTGAAGCCCTTGCCGGCCTGCCTGGCGATCGCATCGACGGTGGCTTTGGGCGCATGACCCGCCATGCCGCCCGTGTCGCCGAGGCACAGGTCGATGAACTCGTTGCCGTCGACGTCCCAGAAATGAGCGCCCGCTGCCCGGTCGACGTAGATCGCATGGTCGCCCGGCCACCGGGTCATCCAGTTCATCGGAACACCGAAGAGCAACGAGCGCCTGGCTTCCCCGGCAAGCTGACCACTGCGCGCGTGCCGCTGACGGAAGGTCGCGCGCTCGCGCTCCATCAGCCCGGCAATGCGGGACCGATCGATCGCCTTCATGGTCAGTAGTTGCCAAGCGCGGCGAGCAGATCCGCGGCACTCGCCCGCTTCAGGCCCGCGCACAGATGAATGCTCTCGATCGTCTGCGCGAGGTCGCGCTCGTAGCCAGGCAGTTCTGCGGCATGTGACTCGACGAACTGCTGCCACTCGTCAGCTCGTTCACTGGTGCAGAAGGCTCCGCCGAACGTGGGAAAGATATTTGACCTGAAAGCCTCGGGGATCATTTTTATGATCGCCTTGTCGTTTTCCTTTAGCCAAACATAAGTCTGCTCGGTGGTCGCGGGGCGATTCATCTGTCGATTCAGGACGCCGAGCATCTCGGTGCCCTTGAATCCTCCTGCCAAGACCGCCGCTTCGAGCTTCCGCGCCAATCCCGGATCTTCAACACGCGCGAGCGCACCGATGGCGGAATTGCGGAACTCGGGATCCTCGGACGCGATCATCTGCTTCAATAGCAGGTCGAAGAACGGTTCGCCGAGATCCTGCACGCCGACGGTGAAGATCGTTTCGAGCTCACTCGCGGACGCAGCCGATGGATCGGGTTTCCCGTTGAGGCCGACCGCCCTTGCCGCCTGCCTTGCGAGTGGCTTGCGCATGGCCTGGTCCTTCGCGATCACGATCAGGAAGCGCTGCAGCCGCTTGTGCAGCAATTGCGACTGGGAGTCCGACGCACCCGCGAGTCTTGCGTAGCGTGGCGTCGCGATTGCGCGGAATGCCTGCTCCACGGGACCCAGGTCCTTTGGGTCAATGATCCTGGTGACTTCCTCCAGGTAACCTGTTGCTGCGGCGACCACGTCCCATGCGTTGTGGTTCACGAGCGCAGTCATGCCGGATACATAAGCCTTTGCGGTAACCGTGCCTGCCCGGAACGCCGCATCGAGACTGTCTGCAAATACCAGAGCTTCCGCCGGGCTCAGCTTCGTCGCCCCCGCAGTCAGGCGCTGCCATCCCGCGTCATCCAATGTAAACCGGTAGTAACCGGTGCCGTCGGCATTCGGATGTACCTGCGTCGGGCAGGCTCCGGCCTCGAGATCCAGGGATTGTTCTTTCTTGTCGATGAGTGCACAGGTGCTCTTGCGCGCGCCATTGGCGATGTAGGCAACGCAGAACGGAATCTTCCATTCGCCAACGTCCGGCTTGATGGAAGAGCCCAGTGGCGCATAACGGGCCTGGCGCAGATCAAGGCGCGGCCTATCGCCATTGTTGCAATCAAGTTTCGCCGAGACCAGGGGCACGCCGGGCTGTTCGATGAAGGACTTGAATGCCGCCTCGACCTCGGGGCGGTCGGAACCCGTTGCAACCGATGCGATGAAATCTTCCGCCGTCGCCGTGCTGTCCGCGTGCCGCTTCAGATGCAGCCGGACACCGGCTTGAAACTGTTTCTCGCCGACGTAGTGCTCCAGCATGGCGAGAACGCCGCCACCCTTCTCGTAAGTGATGCCGTCGAATGCGCTGTTGATCTTGTCATTATTATCGATGGGTTCGCGTATCTGGCGCGCGGAAGCCAGCGAGTCGTTGACCATGGCGCCGAGTGCGCCCTTCAGCGTTTCCCGGTCGAATTGGCCGTCCGGCCAGTAGGCATGCGCCGCCTTGTTCTCCATCCAGGACGCAAAGGATTCATTGAGCCAGATGTCGTTCCACCATGCGGGTGTCACCAGATCGCCGAACCACATGTGCGACATCTCATGAGCATGAACGGAGGCGTATGCGCGTCGCTGGTCGAGCGGTGAGTTCTCGTCCATCAACATCAGGTATTCGTCGTAGGTGATGGCGCCGACATTCTCCATGGCGCCGCCAAAACTCTCGGGCACGGCGATCAGGTCGAGTTTCTCGTAGGGGTAGGGCGTGCCGAAATAGGTTTCAAGCGCCGTGAGCAGGCCGGCCGTGTTCTTCAGTGCGTATTGCATTTCGCCGCCGAGACCCTTTGCAGCGATGCCCCGCAGGGGAACTTCGTGGTCGCGTACTGAATTGACCGGGATCATTCCGAAGTCGACGACATCGTACGGACCCACCGCCAATGCGATGAGATAGGTCGGCAATGGTCGTGTCCTTGCGAAGGCATGCAGTACGCTGCCATCAGCGAGATCCTTCGTAAATGCCTCGGGCGTGGTTGCCACGACGGCGTCGCCCTTGCGCGCGATCACCGAAATATCGAATGGCACCTTGAAGCCGGGCTCATCGAATCCCGGGAAAACCTGCCGGGCGGCAGTCGCCTCGAACTGGGTGGCGGCGTAGTAATTGCCGTCGCGCTCGACCTTGAACAGCGCATTGGTGGCGGTGTTGAATGGTGCGCTGTAGGCAAAATGGAGTTGTGACGCTCCAGCGGGGGCATTCCTGGCCAATGTCACCAGCGCGACCCCGGAATCCTGGCGCTCCTCATACGATGCATCGATGCGTTTGGACTCGGCATCGGTCAGGTAGACTTCGGAGACTTTCAGATTCTTGCCATGCAACCAGATGGCGTCCTGGGCTTCCTTCAACGTGATGTCGATGACGACCTTGCCGGAAAACTTATCCCTGGAAGGGTCGATCGAGAGTTCGATGCTGTACCGGGTCGGCGCCACGGTCTTGCCAAGCTGACCGACCGGCGGGGCAGAGTCGCGGACGGTGGTTGAGGGCTGACAGGCCGCGAACAGTACGATTGGCGCAAGCGCGCAGACAATCCACCGCGGTGATTTCATGGTCGACATGCCTGGATCCCCCGACGGCGAATTGAATCGCCTTTTTTGATGCGCCAATGTATGCGAAAGTTGCAACTGCGGCTAGTTGAAAAGAGTGGAAAAATTGCTCTCCCCGGCAAAAGTTGCACAATTCAGACGGGACGGCTTCCTGGTCCTGCCGGATTTCGCCGATGCTGAGCGCTGCATTGAATTACGTGGCCGGGCGATGCAGCTTGCCCGGGAGCACGTGCCATCGCCCGGGAAAGCCACCATCTTCACGGCCGACGGCCAGGCACTGCATGCCAGTGACGAGTATTTCCTGACGAGTGGCGAGGCGATCCGCTGCTTTTTTGAAAAGGGCGCCTTCGACACCCATGGCCGGGTTCGGACCGATGCCCATCTGTGCCTCAACAAGCTCGGCCATGCAATGCACGATCTCGACCCGGTCTTCGACTCCTTCAGCCGCACGCCCGATCTCGCCGCGCTGGCGAGCGATATCGGCATGCACGACCCGTTGCTGCTGCAGTCAATGTACATCTTCAAGCAGGCGCGCATCGGAGGCGAAGTGATATGTCACACCGACCACACATACCTATGGACGGAGCCGCGGAGCGTGGTCGGCTTCTGGTTCGCCATCGATGATGCAACCACCGAAAACGGCTGCATGTGGGCATTGCCGGGTGGACACCGGATACCGGTTAAGAGCCGGTCACACCTCAATGAGTCGCGCACGGCCACGGTGATGGACACCCTCGACAGGGAGCCGTATCCAACCACCGGACTCGTGGCGCTCGAGGCGAAGCGTGGCACGCTGGTTCTGCTCGATGGCGCGCTGCCGCATATGTCGGGACCCAATCTCAGCGACAGGCCGCGACATGCCTACACCATTCATGTCATCGATGGCGTCGCCGATTATCTGCCGGACAACTGGCTGCAACGTCCAACACTTCCGCTCCGCGGATTTTCCGCCAGCTGAATGACGCGCCTTCGGACTTCGATCACCGTCCCTGCGGCGGCGACTCTTGTCACAGCGATGTGGTTGGTTCCCGCCTCGGGCGAAGCGGCGGCCGAGCAAGCCATACCGCTGCATCAGGTGCAGGTAACGGCGACCCGTAAGCCCGAACCGATAGACGAAATTCCGGCGTCCATTACCGTCGTGACCGGTGTGGAACTGCGCGCGCGCGGCGCCAATGATTTGCGCACGGCGTTTTCATTGGCGGCTGGCGTGGAAGGCACGCCTGGCGGCGATGGCGGGCCGGCCGGCGCCGTGCCTTCGATCTGGGGCTTGCGTGAAGCGGATGCCTACCTGCTGGTCGTGGACGGCGTTCCATGGGGCGGCGCGTTCAATCCCGCGACTCCCTCGATCGAGTTGACCGGCATCGAGCGCATCGAGATACTGCGGGGAGCCGCTCCCGTCATGTATGGCGCGACCTCCTTCGTCGGCGTCATTCATGTCATCCACCATGCTCCAAGCGACACGCCATCCGAGCTCAGCGTCTCCGGCGGTTCGCATGACAGCTTTGGCCTGTCGGGCAATGCTGAATTGCATTCGCATGGCGATTATCAGCATGCGCTGACGGTCAACCTGGATCATCGCGGTTACGATGAGGACCGCACGTCGTTCGTTCGTTACCACGCCTTGTATCGCGGGGCAGTTGATTTGGGGGCCGCGAGGTTTCACGTGGACGGCGACGTGTCGATCCTGTCGCAGGATCCCATGGGCAATCTGCTGCTGCGCGACGGACCCGTGCTCCATCACGAACTGTCCGTGAACGCCAACTACAACCCGGCGGGTGCGGCACTTGACCAGGATCGCTATCACCTGGCACTTGGCCTCGACGGGAACAATTCCCTCGGCGACTGGTCGGCGAGCCTCGCTGTGACGCGGACTGAGGATGATCTGCTGCGCGGCTTCTTGCGTGGAGATGCATTTCTGGATCCACCGGATGCCGGGGTCGGTGATGGCCTTCAGGCCGACGGCTATTCCCAGAGTCGAGAGATCACCGATCTCTATCTTGATTTGCACGTGACGACGGATGTGTCCGCGGACCTGAACCTGACTTACGGCCTGGACTTCCTGCACGGCGAAGGATCGGAGCACGCGATCAACTTCGGCTATTGCATCGATGCCGGTGGCAGCGAACAGGATTGTGCGGGAGCCCACCATGCCGATGAGCTGGTGCGCTCGGGTGACCGGCGGAACTTCGCCGGGTTGTACGCACAGGCTGAATGGAGGCTTTCGGAGACGGTCGATGTGCTCGCCGGATTGCGATTGAACCACACACAGGAAACTGCAAAGGGGCAGGCCATTGACAGTACGGGCCCGTCTCCTGTTATCGCGTTCGAAGGCGATGACGAACGCAGCAATACCCGCCTGAGCGGCGTGATCGGCGCGAATTGGCACGCATGGTCGTCCGGTGACGATGCGCTGACGCTTTACGGCGACTACCGCAACAGCTACAAGCCGCTGGCCATCGACTTCGGCCCGGAAGCGGAGACGGATGTGCTGGAGCCGGAGACTGCGGCCAGCTATGAGCTTGGTGCCAGGATATTGCTGCTGGACGGAATGCTCGACGTTGATACAAGCCTGTTCCGGATGGACTTCATGAACGGCCTCACCTTCGCCGATGATGGCACCGGCAATTTCGTGCGTGCAAACGGCAGTGAAACGCGGTTCCAGGGATATGAAATCGAGTCGCGCTACCACTGGCTGCCGCAGTTGCAGCTCGCAGTTCACTATGCGTACCACGACGCCCGGTTCGTCCGGTTCGCCCGCGACAACGGCGCCGATGCCGCGGGCAATCGCTTCGAGATGTCCCCGCGCCACCTGGGCGGCATCGGCCTGATCTACACCGCGACGACAGGGTTCAGCGGCTCACTGGTGGCGGATTACGTGGGCAGCCGTAAGCTCAACAAGAGCAACACGGTGGAGGCGGGTGGCTACACGACACTCGATGCCTCGTTGAGCTACCGCTTAGGCAAGTATCGCGTCCAGCTGAGTGGCTACAACCTCACGGATCGGCGCGACCCGGTCGCGGAGAGTGAACTCAGCGAGGCGGTCACCGTGACGGGTACTGCCGGTTACTACCGGCTCCCCGGGCGCTACGTGGAGGTTGCAGTCAGCTTCGCTCCATGAGCAGGCCCTCTTGAGGGACGGCCAGCTGCTCAGGGCTTACGCGTTATATCAGGACTTCCAGCGCTTCTGCAGCACGCGGTCGATTGCGATGGCACCCGGCCCGGCGATGGCGAGCCACAGGAAGATGGCGAGGTACATGACTTCCTCGAAACCCAGCAATGTTTGGAGCGAGTCGATCTGATCCCATTGGGCCGCGCGGACGGCGACAATCATGACGACACCCAGCGCGCCCGCCGAGATGCGCGTCAGCAGGCCCAGCAGCAGCAGTGCCCCGCCGAAGAATTCGACACCGGAGACAAAGGGTGCGAGGAGATCCGGAAAGGGGACTCCCCAGCCGGCGAAGTTTTCCGTCACCAGTGGCAAGTGAGTGAGCTTTGCCCAGCCAGTCCACAGGAACACCCAGCCGACCACGATGCGGGCAAATAATGGCGCGAGCCAGTCCAGATGCCGCGCCACGCGCTGCGGCCAGTCGATCAGCATGTTGACGAGGATTTTCATGAGATTCTCCGTTACAGCAGCGAGTCGAGCGCCCCGATCAGGCGCTCGACTTCTTCCTTCGACGTGTAGTGCACAAAAGAGACGCGCAGAGCGCCGTCATCGGTATCGATGCTGAGCGCCTTCAAAAGACGATAGGCGTAGAAATGCCCGACGCCAACGCCGATTTTCAACTTCCCCAGACGGCTTGCCAGCTCGGTGGAGCGGTGTCCTTCAACCGTGAATGCGACGGTCGGTGCACGCTCGGATGCGCGGACCCTGCCGATCATCCGCACCTTGCGATGCTTCGAGAGAAAGTCGAGGAGGGGCTGGAGCAAGGCGGTTTCATGATCGCGGAACAGGCTTCTGACCGCCGCGGCCCGCGCCTGAACCGGCTGGCCGCCGAAGCCGTGCTGCTGCGCGATAGCATTCATGTAATCCATCACGCCGTTGACCGAAGCGATCTGCGCGTGATCGGGTCCTGCCGGTGTGAACCGGCTCCCCGGATTGCCAGCTTTGAAAAAATGCCCCTGGTTCGGCAACGCGGCATTGAGATCGCGGCGCAGGTACATTGCGCCAAGGTGCGGCCCGTAGACCTTGTAGATCGAAAAGAAGTAGAGATCGGCGCCCAGCGCCTCGATGTCCGGAAGTCCGTGCGGGCTGAAGGACACGCCGTCGACGAATGCCCAGGCGCCGGCCCGGTGAATCAGGTCGGTCAGTTCGCGAACCGGATTGATGCTCCCGACGACATTCGAACAATGCGTGAAGGCGACCACCCGGGTGCGTGAACTCAGCAGCGCCTCGAGATCCTTCGGATTCAGTTCCGCGGTGTCCGGATTGACCTTCCATTCATGCACGACGAAGCCATCGTCCTGCAGGCGGCTCAAGGCCCCGGAGTTCGCTTCGTGGTCCTGGTTCGTGACGATCACCTCGTCGCCGGGCGACAGGTATCGGCGGAGCGCCTGCGCGATGACATAGGTGTTCTGTGAACTCGACGGCCCGAAATGCAGTTCTTCATTGCCGATGTTGAGCCACGCGGCCATGCGCTCCTTCGCCGCATCCATCTGCTGGCCGGCTTTCGTGGACGGTGCAAAATCGTAGTAAGGCTGGACCTTGGTCTGCCGGTAATAGCGATCGAGCCACTCGATGGTCTGCCGGCAGGCAAAGGAGCCGCCGGCGTTTTCGAAGTGCGCGAACCCTTCGAGCGAGGCCTCGCTGAAGGCAGGAAACTGCGAGCGTACGAAATCCAGGTCGAGTGTTTTCATGGTTGATTCCAGTCCTAACCCCACAGGTCCGCGCCAAATGGCTGCATCATTGGCCCGGCAAATATGAAAGCCGGATCACGATCACGCGACAGCAGCAACGGGCCATCCAGATCCACCCAATGGCATTGCTGTGCCACGATGAAGGCCGGCGCCATGGCAAGCGAGGTGCCCAGCATGTTGCCTGCGAAGAGCTCCAACCCCCGTATTTGCGCGGTCGTGGCACAGCACAGAGCTTCGGTGAGTCCGCCGCATTTGTCGAGCTTGATGTTGATGCAGGTGTAGCGTGGATGCAGCTTGCCGAACGATGAGTGGTCGGAAAAACTTTCGTCCGCGCAAAGTGGTATGGAACCGGTGTAACCGTCAAGGGCCGCATCGTGCTTCACTGGCAACGGCTGTTCGATCAGCCGGACTCCGAGGCGCTGCAATGCGCCCGCTGCGTCGTTCAACTCTTCCAGCGACCAGCCTTCATTCACGTCCACGACGACTTCCGCCTCGGGCGCCGCCCGCCGGACGGCGCTGACCCGGTCAATGTCTCGCCCGTCCCGCGCGCCGAGCTTCAGTTTCAGGACCGCACCGGGAGGGGCGAGAGCGACGTCGGAAGCCATCCTTTTCGGTTCCTTCAGACCGATCGTGAACGTCGTTCGGAGCGCTCGCAGCGCATTGACGCCGGCAAGTTCCCAGACCCGACGGCCCTTTTCCCTGGCTTCAAGGTCCCACAGTGCGCAATCGATGGCGTTACGGGCACCGCCTGCCGGCATCCGCTCCAGCAACGTCATGCGGTCCCAGGGGAGAGTGCCCGTCGACACCCTTTCTTCCAGAAAGCGCTTCATGCTGGCCGGAGTTTCTCCGCGGTAGTCGACACCCGCGGCCTCCGAGCGGCCGATGCATCCGCCCCTGCGGAGTTCGCAATAAAGAACAGCGAGTTCCACGGTCGTTTCCCGCGAAGTGGTGAACGGCTGACGCAAGGGCCAAGCCTCCAGGCGGAATGTGGCGTGCATGATACCCACGCGGCAGGGCTATCCGGCCATGGACAGAATGTTGTCCACGATCGGCCCCACACCGCCGCGGATCGGATCGCAACAGGGCAATGACAGCCGATTGGAAATCTCGGTGAAAGCGCGAGCAGCCTCCTGTTCGACGATGCGGGAGGTGTTGAGGCTCACGCCCGCGAATCTCGCCTGCGGGTTCGTCAGGCGCGCGGCGGCGAGGTAAATCTCCATGCAGGACTCAAGAGACGGAATCGCAAAGCCCGCGAAGCCTCCGAGATGCGTGCGGCCCAGTTCGTGGCACAGCACCAGCATATCCGGCTGGCTGCCGTGGATGAGCCCGAGCGTCACGCCGGCGTAGGCCGGATGAAACAGCGCGCCCTGGCCTTCGATGATGTCCCAGTGATCCGCTGGCGCGGCCGGCGACAGCCATTCCGCCGCACCGGAGACGAAGTCCGAGATGACGGAGTCGATGGCCACACCGCGCCCCGAAATGAAGATCCCGGTCTGCCCCGTGGCGCGGAAATCCGCATCGATGCCACGCAAGCGCATCTCCTTCTCAATCGCAAGCGCCGCATATTTCTTGCCGATGGCGCAGTCCGTTCCAACGGTCAACAGGCGCTTGCCGCTGCGCTTGATGCCGCTGCCCGGGCTGAAAGATTGAGCCGGTTGGCGCACTTCGAACAGTTGGCGACCAGTCCGTCGCGCCGCTACGGCGATTTCCGGCACGCCGGCGAGCGGCTCGTGCAGACCGGAGGCCACGTCAAGCCCCGCCTGCAAGGCGGCGACGATGGTTGCCACCCAATTCGGGGCGATAAAACCGCCGTCATTCGCGACACCCACGATCATCGTGCGGATGCCGCGGGCGGCGGCTTCCAAAGGGGTCAGATCCGGCAGTCCGAGGTCCACTTCGCAACCGGGCAGGCGCAGCTGTCCCGCGCATAGCTCGCGGCGCCACTGCCAGATGCCCGTGGCGGTCTTGGCCGAACCGTCATCCGGTACGTCCGCCAGGAACAGCAGGTAGGGGCTCTGAATCGTGGCTTCCATGTGCGGTGAGTATAATCGTCGCATGTCAATCGTCGGTCGCGTACTTGTGGGCTTGGTGCTTGGGGCGGGCTCGATCGTTTCCGTCGCTGCCGAGGTGGATACCACCACAACGATCATCGTCAATGCCTGGATCGTCGATGGCACCGGTGCGCCAAAGCGCAAGGGCGCCGTGCGTCTGCAGGGCGACCGGATCGTCGCCGTCGGCGAGCTTGAATCGGTTCCCGGAGAACACATCGTAGATGCCGGCGGGTTGACGCTCACGCCGGGCTTCATCGATACCCACAGCCACCATGACCGGGGAATCTTCGAGCAGCGCGAGGCGATGGCGGCAGTGAGCCAGGGCATCACGACCATCGTGGTTGGTCAGGATGGCGGGATGACCTACCCGGTCAAGTATTTGTTCGAAAGGCTCAAGCAGACGCCGGCTGCCATCAACGTGGCGTCTTACATCGGGCACGGCAACATCCGCGAGTTCGTGATGAGCGCGGATTTCGCCCGCGCTGCCAGGCCGGAAGAAATTGAACGGATGCGCCAGCTGGTCAGCGAGGGCATGGGCTATGGCGCGCTTGGGCTCTCGACCGGACTTGAATACGACCCGGGCATTTACTCGACGACTGACGAGCTTCTCGTGCTCGCGAAAGAGGTCGCGCGCCATGGCGGCCGCTATATCAGTCACGTTCGCAGCGAAGACCGGTATCTGTGGGCTGCACTCGATGAAATCGTCCGGATCGGGCGCGAAGCGAAGATCCCGGTGCAGGTCTCGCACATGAAGCTCGCGATGGTGGACTGGTGGGGCCAGTCGCAGCGCTTCCTCGACGTGCTGGAGCGGGCGCGGAGTGAGGGTGTCGATATTACCGGCGACATCTATCCCTACGAGTACTGGCAGGCCAACCTGGGTGTGCTGTTTCCGGCGCGGGATTTCTGGAATCGCGAAACCGCGGAATTCGTCTTGAAGAGCATTGCACCGCCCGATGGCCTGCTCTTGACCGGGTATCCTCCCGAGCCGGCGCTGGAAGGCCTGACCGTGGCGCAGATCGCCGAGCGCAAGGGCACGACTCCCGCCGAGGCCCTGATGGACCTCACTCAGCGTTCGGCGGTCATGGGCAACGAGGATGACGTGATCGGGACCAGCATGCGCTCCGATGACGTGGCGGCGCTGACGGCGTGGCCGTACGCGAACATCTGTTCCGACGGATCGTTGTCAGGCAGGCACCCCCGCGGCGCGGGCGCATTCACCAAGGTGCTGCGCGTTTACGTCCGCGAACAGAAATTGTTCAGCTTCGAGGAAGCGATCCACAAGATGACCGGCCTCTCCGCGGCGCACATGGGCTTTGCCGATCGCGGCGTGATCCGGCCTGGCGCCTACGCCGACCTGGTCCTGCTCGATCCGGAGCAGGTGTCCGACCGCTCGACGATCGAGCATCCGGAAGCGCGTTCCGTGGGAATCGACAAGGTCTGGGTTAACGGCGTCGTCGTGCTCTACGAAGGCGAGGCGACTGGGCACTATCCGGGACAGGTGATACGCAGGACCAGGCAATGATGAGTCAACGAATGACTCGCCCATTCAGCCTGCTCCTGGTGCTGTTCTCCTGGTGCGCGGCTCAAGCGGCCGAACCGACAGCCTCGTCAACTGCCGTACCGCGGCCCGTGGCGCTTGAAGATCTCGAACAGATCAAGTCACCCGAGGGCCTGGCCTTCTCGCGGGACGGCAAGCAGATCGCCTTTGTGCTGGGCGACCAGATCTACGTCGTGCCGGCCGCCGGCGGGGTGTCGCGGGCCGTGACATCGGCCGATACGAGCGCCCGGAGCCCTCACTGGTCGAAAGATGGCCGTTTGCTCTACTTCCTTTCTGATCGTTCAGATTCCGACCAGCTCTGGAAACTGCCACTCGACGCATTCGGTGAAGCGAGCCAGGTGACGACGCTGGAGCAAGGCATTGACTCGCTGAATTTCTCCGCGGACGAGACAAGGCTACTGCTGTCGTTCACCGAGGAAGCGTTGCGCAAGAAGAGCGACGAGAAGCCGGACGCGGAGAAGTCCCGGCGACCGTTCGTGATCACACGACTGGAGTTCAAGGACGATGCGGACGAGGGCTACCTGACCGGAGATCCCGATGAGCACCGGTTCTCCTATGACCTGGCTACGGGCAAGCTGACCCAGCTCACATCGGGCCCGTACACCGAATCCGATGCCGCGTGGTCGCCGGATGGCCGATCGATCGTCTTCGTGAGCAATCGCGAACAGGAACCCGATGCCAGCTACAAGACCGATCTGTGGCTGGTCGCCGCTGACAATACCGACAAGGGCCAGTCGCTCATCCGCTTGACCAACGACGAGCGCGTCAAGAGCGATCCGGTGTGGAGCCCCAACGGGCAGAACATCGCCTTCCTGAGCGCCGAAGACGGCGTCTACGGCAACCCGCAGGTGGCCGTGATGCCGGCATCCGGCGGCCCGGCTCGGATCCTGACCGCCGGACTCGACCGCTGGGTCAACTCGTTCCGCTACTCAGCAGACGGTGAGTGGATTTATTTCCTGTACGAGCACGAAGGCGGCGTGCGCCTTGCCCGCGTGCGGCCGGGAGACGGCAAGCTCGAGCCCGTGCTCGACGGCGAATACAACATCTCGGCGTTCGAAGTTGCCGGCTCCGGCACGATCGTCGCCCGTATCGAGAACCGGAATGACGCGCCGGAACTTTACAGCCTTGCCAACGGCCGCCTGCAGAGGCTGACCGACATCAATGGCGCATTCATGCGGACAGTCGCGGTCGGCAGCAAGGAGACGATTTCGTTCAGGAGCCCCGACGGCACGCTGGTCCAGGCATTCGTGACCAAGCCCCCGGGCTTCGATCCGAAGCGCCGCTATCCGACCATCCTGCACATCCACGGCGGACCGGTCGGGCAGTTCGCCTGGGGCTATGAACACTACGCCCAGTATCTCGCAGCGAATGGCTACGTTGTCGTCGAGCCGAATCCGCGTGGCTCGACCGGCCGCGGGCAGGCGTTCATTCGCGGGATTTACCAGACCTGGGGTATTACCGACTACGACGACATCATCGCCGCGGTCGATCAGGTGATCGCGCTGGGTTATGCAGACCCGGAGCGGCTCGCCGTGACCGGTTATTCCTACGGCGGCTACATGACCAACACGGTCATCACGCGCACCGGCCGCTTCAAGGCAGCCGCGTCCGGCGCCGGGCACAGCCTGATCGCGGCCAACTACGGTCATGACATCTACCAGAAGTGGTACAACTGGGAACTCGGCGTGCCTTGGGAGAACCGGGAGAAGTATGACCGGCTATCGCCGCTGCTGCAGGTCGGCCGCGTGACCACGCCGACGATCTTCCTCGGTGGCCGTGACGACTGGAATGTGCCCTTGCTGAATGCGGAACTCTTCTACCAGTCGCTCAGGAAACGCGGGATCGACACGGAGCTTGTCGTGTATCCCGGCATGCATCATGGCGACTGGAGCGCTGAGTTCCAGAGGGACTACCAACTGCGCGTGCGAGAGTGGTTCGACAAATACCTGAAGTGACGCACGAGGCGACGATCGCGTCGGCTCTCGAGGCGCTGCGTGCGAACCGCCCGCTGCGGGCCGAAGAGACCTGCCGTGACTATCTCGAAGCGAATCCGGGTTCCGTCGAGCACCTGCGCCTGCTCGGTCATGCGCTGACGAAGCAGGCACGCTACGCGGAAGCCGAGCAGACGATTCGGCTCGCGATCTCGATGAAGCCCGACTTTCCGCATCTGCACGAGGATCTCGGCAGCGTGTTCGCGTTGCAGCAACGCTTCGCGGAGGCCGTGTCCTGCTTCGAAGAGGCGATCCGCCGCGAACCGCAACTGCCGCTCGCACACAAAAAGCTCGGTGAGGCGCTTGCGGCGCTGGGTCGAGGCCGCGAAGCGGACGCGGCCTTCGAGGAATACTTCGAGCAGGACGCCGACAAGGGCAAGGTTGCGCTAGCATTCGATCATCTGCGGGCCGGTCGCAAGGACGAGGCGATCGAGACGCTCCGCAATGCGCTGCGCGAGAATCCGGACAACGTTGATGCGATGCGCTGCCTGGCCCAGATCTACTGGCGCGACGACAAGCACCTGAGCGATGCGGAAGCACTCTTGCGCCGCGCGACGACCCTTGCGCCGGGGTACACATCGGCCTGGATGATGCTCGGAGCGCTCCTGCAGCAGGCGAACCGTCACCCGGAATCCATCGAGTGCTACCGGATGGCGGCGACACTGGAACCCGCGAATGCGGCTGCCTGGAGCGGACTCGGCAATGCCCACGCCCAGGCGGGCGAAGTGAAGAGGAGCGCCGAGGCTTATAAGAGGTCTCTCGCCCTGCAACCGGACGCGCCGGGCGTGCAGATGGGCTACGGCCATGTATTGAAAACGCTCGGCGACCAGGCGGCGGCGCTCTCCGCCTATCGCGCCGCGATCGCCGGCAAGCCTGATTTCGGCGAGGTCTACTGGAGCATGGCCAACCTCAAGGTGTTCCGCTTCGAGGACGCCGAGGTCGCGGCAATGGAAGAGCAGACCAAGCGCAGCGACCTTTCGGAAAGCGCAGACATCCATTTCCGCTTCGCGCTCGGCAAGGCCTGCGAGGACCGGGGCGATTACGACGCGGCCTGGCATTACTACGACACCGGTAACCAGCGCCAGCGCGAGCTTGTGTTTCACGACCCGGTGGCGTTCGAAGTGCGTCACGAGGAGATCATCGAAGTCTTCAGCCGGGAATTCCTCGATCAGCATGCAGGCCAGGGTGACGAATCAGCCGCGCCGATTTTCATCGTCGGCCTGCCGCGTTCCGGCTCGACCCTGATTGAGCAGATACTCGCAAGCCACAGCCAGGTCGAGGGCACGGCGGAGCTGTCGACACTCGGCCACCTGGCTTCGTCCATCGGCCGCTATCGGTCTGATCGGAAGCAGTACCCGGAAACTGTCCGGGACCTGCGCAGCAAGGACTTCCGTGCCTACGGGCGGCAATACATTGAAGAAACGCGTGCATTTCGGAGTACGGACAAGCCGTTCTTCACCGACAAGCTGCCGAACAACTTCTCCCATGTCGGACTCATGCACCTGATCCTGCCGAACGCGAAGATCATCAATGCGCGGCGCCACCCGTTCGACAGCTGTCTCGGCGGCTACAAGCAGCTATTCGGCAAGGGGCAGGACTTTACGTACGACATGATGGAACTCGCCGTGTATTACCGCCAGTATCACGAGACGATGCGGCACTGGCATCGGGTGCTGCCGGGCAAGGTGCTGGACGTGCACTACGAGGAAACGGTGACCGACCTCCAAACGCAGGTACGCCGGATCCTCGGGCACTGCGGCCTGCCGTTCGAGGAGGCTTGTGTCCGTTTCCATGAGACCCGGCGCGCGGTCAAGACGGCAAGTTCCGAGCAGGTGCGCCAGCCGCTCTATACGAGCGCGCTTGGCACCTGGCGCCGCTATGAAAAATACCTCAACCTGTGGCGCGAAGAGTTCGCCGACATTCTCGAGGAGCTGCCCGAGACCGTCCGCAACGCGGGACTCTGATCAGTCGTACGGCCAGACCTCGAGTCCGTGGGTGGCGTTTCGCACATCCATCGACAGGTTGACCGACAGCACTCGCTTGTTGGCAGGCAGGTCGTACACTGAGATCGTGGACGGCGACGAGCCGCCCGCGACGACGGAATCCGACAGCACGCACAACCCGCGCGCGAAACCCTGGCGCGCGACCTCGCTCTGGTCGATGTCACGTGCGAGCAGCGTCTCTGGGTCGTAGCGCGGCACGGCCAGCGTGCGGTCCTCGAGCCCTTCGCCGCGACCGGAGTAACGCAGCGTATCCGCCTCGGTGTCGTTGAACAGCACGCCGTCGCGGAAGGGGCGGGCATTGTGCGTACCCGCCGGCAATTCGACGGACATCTGCAGTTCCTTGCCGTTGAAGAGCAGCATGCCGCCGGCACGCAGGCCGGTGATGTACATCCCACCTGCCGTGCAGTGGACATTGTTGAGATGCAGCTTGTTCAGCATCAGCGGGCCTTCCTGCCCCTTCGGATCATACGTTGCTCCATGAAAGCGGAATTCGCGCGTCCTGACGTGCAGCGCCCAGCAAAACTCCCTCGCATCGAGATCGAAACCCAGGATGCTGTCGAAGCCGGTCGAGGTCAGGAACAGCCGGCGCTCGTGCACCGCGATTTCATGGCAGTGCCGCAAGTAGGGATTGCGCCAGGAACCGATCGGCTCGAAATCGGGTGTATAGGCGAACAGTTCGTCGCTGGCGGCGATATAGACGATATCACCGTCAAAGGTGATGCCGCGCAGGCCGCGATCCCAGCCGCGGCCCTGCCAGTCGATGTCGGTCCTGTTCCAGTCGAGGGTCTGCCGGACCGTGCGCTTCTCTAGGTCGATCAGGTAAACGCCGCCGTGGCTCTCGCCCTGGTGGCTGCCGCGCACCACCGAGGTCGTGACCAGCTTCACAAGCGCCTTGCGCGCGTCAGGCCAGCGCGGTCACCACTTCTTACTGAACGAGAGACTGATGCTCCGAGGTCGCTGGAGACTGCGCAGGTGTTTGTAGCGCAGCTCGTCGATGTTACCAAGGCTGCCCGAGTAATCGTTGCCGCTGATGTAGCCGTAACCATTCTCGTCGAAAAGGTTGCGAACGATCAGCGCCGTGTCCCAACCGTTCTGGTGACTGAAGCCAAACTGCAGCGTGCTGGTCGAAAAGGATGGCACCAGGAGGTCCCGGTTGTTCTCCTGCATCGCATTGATGCTATCCCAGAATTCTGAAGTATAGCTATAAGACCACCGCACCCACAGATCGCCATTCAGCGAACCGAAGCGAGGGAACTTGTAATCCGTCGCGATCCAGTACTTCCGCTCAGACGAATCCGGCATCGGCGACCCGGCCTCGATGACGCAATTATTGTCGGGGTCGGTGTTATCGCAACCGGGATAGATAAAGTCTTCCGAGTATTCCGGGTTCGCGGCGAACAGGCTGGCTTCGAGGCTGAAGCGGTTGGTCAGCTGCAAATTGGCGGTCAACTCGATGCCTCTCTGCTCCGCCTTGGGGCCGTTGAACGTGCCGCGGATCCAGTACTTACCGAGCGTCTGGTCGACATGAATATCGTCCCATCGCATGGAGAAGAGCGAGACATTGAATTGCAGCCGGTTGTCCAGCCACTGGCTCTTGAGGCCCAGCTCGTAGTTCTTGAGTGTGTCGGGGCCGTACGTGAGCGGTATCAAGCCGGTGTCGGCGGCGCGCTGCGAGTTGTTGCCACCCAGCCGGAATCCCTCGCTGTAGAGGAAGTAAAGCATGCGATCGTCGTCGAAATGGAACTCCGTGCCGAACTTCAGGACGTAGTCATCGGAGACGCCCGAGCTTTCCAGGCGGCCAAGCGTTGCATCGATTGGGAATGGGGGCAGTCCCTTCGGGAACTGGTAGGAGTCGATCTCATGACGGTCGTATTCAAACCAGCGCGCCCCGCCGGTGATCGACCAGCGGTCGGTCAGTGCATAGGTCATCTCGCCGAACAGCGCCTTCTGCTTGATTTTCTTGCTGTAGATGTTCGGGTAAAAGACTTCGGTGTCCGGCAGCGGGCAAGTAACGCCGTAAGCCACGGCTGACGCGTTGTAGCAGGCATAGAACTGGGCGGCTGCCCAGGCGGTCGTCGAGGTCAGGCCCGGGATTAATGTGTCGTAATCCCACCAATCGTAGACGTCCTCGTAAAAAGCGCCGGCCATCCACTGGAAGCGACTGTCACCCTGGGAGGTCAGGCGCACCTCATAGGCCCAGCGACTCTGCTTCTGGTCGTTGAAGACCGTGCCGATGAGGTAGTCCGTGTCATACAAGGTGTCAGGATAGGTATACGACCGCCGCTGGTCGTAAGCCATGTTGTCGAATTCGTACTTGATCTTGCGGTCAAAATAGGACGCCGTGACCGACAACTCGGCGAAGCCGAGGTCGCCCTTGATGTTCATGGACGCCTGGTACCAGTCGTCGTTGCGGTATTCGTCGACGAAACGCGTGATCTTGTTGTCGCCGAGCGCCGGATCCGTCTCCCAGGCGCCGTCGGAAGCGCCGCTCTGCGCGATGAGGCTCAGCGTCGCCTCCCACTTCGGATTGACGGTCCAGCGCGCCGCGACGCGACCGCCCGTGGTCGTGTAGTCGTTCCAGTCGTCCTCGACAACGTCGGAGTTGTCCCGGTCGCCCTTGAACGTCAGGCCGAAGACGTTGTCAACGTAGCCGCCTTCCTGCGAGTAATAGCCGGTCGCGCGGACAGCGATGTTGTCGCTCACGGGGATGTTGACCCAGCCGCTGACGTCGTAGCTCTCCTCGCCGCCTTTGGTCGTGCCGAACTCGGCGTCGATCTGGCCGGATAATCCGGCCGGTTCCGGCTTATTGGTGATGTAGCGGATCGTCCCGGCTTCGGAACTCGAGCCGAACAATGTGCCTTGCGGGCCCGGCAGCGCCTCGATGCGCGCGATGTCGATCAGGCGCACGTCCACCTGCTGCGAGATTGAGGTCATCGGCTGGTCGTCGAGATAGACGGCGACCAGGCTGTCGTTGCGAAATTCCTCGGATCCCGAAGAGATGCCGCGCATCACGATGTTAGTGCGGCCCGGCAATTCGTTGATGTTGCTGACGGAGGGCAATGCGCCGATCACGTCCTGCACACTACGGAATGCCTGCTTCTCGATGTCCTCGGTCGATAGAGCGGTAATGCTTTGCCCGACGTCCTGGAGATTCTCGTCGCGTCGCGTCGCGGTCACGATGACCTGTTCGAGCTTGGTGGTATCCGAAGTCGCCTGCTGGGCGAGGGGCGCCGCGGCCGGATACAACACTGCGAATACCGCAGCTGCCAGCGGGGTCATGCGTTCGTTCATGGATCACCCCCTTGTACCACTCTGAGCCTATATCAGGAATTGGGGAATTGCCAGCCTGCGGCGGGCATCAGTAGGTGGCGTCGCGCGACGAACTCAGCACGCCGGCCTCGGCGCTCAGGCGGTAGCTGATGCCGCCCGTTCCCTGCCAGGCGGTGAGGTCGAATCGGCCGCCCGGCCCGATGCGATAGACCTCGACATCCTGGAATGTCAGGGGCTGGCCGGGTTCGCAGTGTTTCGGGGGCTGCGTGGGCCTCAGAAAATAGACGTACGGCGTCGCATGTCTGGCGGTCGCGAACACCTCTGCCGTGCCTTCCACGGGGTCAACATGTAGCGCGGTTTCGCGGTCGGCCGCGATCGCCAGCGGCCTCGATGACCAGCCGTCCTGCATCAGGCGGGCGAGCATCGTCACGGTGCGGCCGATCCGGTCACGCTCCTGCAGGTGCTGATCCGTGAGGATGCCGCCCAATCGTGGGAGCGCGAGGAAATCCTTTTCCAGCGTGATGTCGTGGGCATAAGGGTCCGCCAGCGCAACCGCGCTGGTCAGGCTCTCGTACATCGCCGAGTAAACGAATTCCCCGAGGATCGCCATGCCGGCGCTGGTGCCGCCGATCGGGGCGGGCTTGGCCGCGACGAAGTTGATCGCATCCTGCACCGGCGTGCCTTTCCAGAAGCGCACATAGCGGTCCTGGTCGCCGCCGGCGATGAACAGCGCCTCGGCGTTGCGGATCGTCTGAATGACATAGGGATCGCTGGCTGCCACGCGATCGTCGAAGACGATGGTCTCCACCGAATCGCAGTGGCACAGGCCAAAGATGTAGTCGTTGTACTCGCCCGCCTGGGACGCGCGCAGCACGACGAAGTCGCCGCCGCCACCGTGTGCGCCCATGCGGACGTAGTTTTCGTCGACGTCATCGCCACCGCCCTGCAATACCCACAGCCCGCTCGTCGGCCTGACCACATCGGCCGGATTGCCGATCAGGTAGTGCTGGTACCCGGCAGCGGGCTTGACCTCGTCGGCCGTTGCGACAGAAAACAGGGCCATGAGGCCAGCCAGCTTTGCAAGCCGCAGAATCCGGCATCTAATAGTCGAAATCGGTGTCATAAGTACCAAGTGTCGCCTGCCACGCTGGAGCATGTCCATGAAGTCGCTTCTGCTCACATTGATCCTGCTGCCAAATCCTGCACTGGCCACCGAGACCATGAAGATACAACCCGAAGTGAAGCGCCTGAATGACATGTCCGCGCGCCTTGCGCCGGTGGACATCAGGGTAGACCTGTCCGGCCTGCCCGCAAACGAGCGCCAGGCGCTCGCACACCTGGTCCGCGCTGCGCGCATCACCGATGCGCTGTTCCTGCGCCAGGTCTGGGCCGGAAACGAAGCGTTGCTGCTCAAATTGCTGGAAGACACGACGCTGCTGGGTCAGGCCCGCCTCAAGGCGTTCCTCATTGACAAGGGACCGTGGTCCCGGCTCGACCTCGACGCGCCATTCATCCCGGGCATCGGCGAGAAACCCGACGCCGCGAATTTTTACCCGGCCGGCGCGACGAAAGCCGAGGTGGAGGCCTGGATTGCCGGTCTCGCACCCCCCGAGCATGCGAATGCGACCGGATTCTTCACGACGATACGCCGCGATGCCAGCGGGGCATTCACGGCCGTGCCCTACAGCCTCGAGTACCAGGGCGAGCTGGCCGAGATGGCGCAGGAGCTGCGCGCGGCCGCGGCGGCGACGACACAGCCCACGTTGAAGGCCTTTCTCGAGTCGCGTGCGGCGGCGCTGTTCTCCAACGACTACTACGCGAGCGATGTCGCCTGGATGAAACTCGATTCTTCGATCGAACCGACCATCGGGCCCTACGAGGTCTACGAGGACGAGTGGTTCAATTTCAAGGCCGCGTTCGAGGCCTTCATCACCGTGCGTGACGATGCGGAGACGGCAAAACTGACCCGATTCAACAGCGAATTGCAGGGGCTCGAGGACCGATTGCCCATCGATGCGCGTTACCGCCGTGCGAAACTCGGCGCCATGGCGCCGATGCGGGTCGTCAACGTCGTGTTCGCCGCCGGCGACGGCAATCGCGGCGTCCAGACGGCGGCATACAACCTGCCGAATGACGAACGCATCGTGAACGAAATGGGCTCGAAGCGGATGATGCTGAAGAACTTCCAGCAGGCGAAGTTCGACCAGGCGCTGCTGCCGATTTCAAAAGTCACGCTGGCGCCCGCGGATCAGCCCTACGTCAGTTTCGACGCGTTCTTCACCCACATCCTGATGCACGAGGTGATGCACGGCCTCGGGCCCCAGAACACCGGGCCGGGCGGATCGGGTAGCGGCGTGCGCCAGGCGATCAAGGAGCTCTACAGCACGGTCGAGGAAGCCAAGGCCGACGTCGCAGGCCTGTGGGCGCTGCAGAAGCTCATGGACAAGGGCGTGCTGAACAAGGCCGACGAGCGCGCGATGTACACGACATTCCTGGCCTCGTCATTTCGCACGCTGCGCTTCGGCATGACCGAGGCGCATGCCAAGGGCATGGCGGTGCAGGTCAACTACCTGCTCGATGCCGGCGGATTCCGCGTGAATCCGGATGGCACGTTCAGCGTGAATCTGCGGAAGGCGAAGAAAGGCGTCATCGGGCTCACGCACGAGCTGATGACGCTGCAGGCGACCGGCGACTATGAAGGCACGAAACGCTTGCTGGATCGCCTGGTCGCAATCCGCCCTGAGGTACAGGTCGTGCTCGACCGCATGGACAAGGTGCCGGTGGATATCCGCCCGCGCTTCATCACCGCTGAAGGCCTGGAGTGGGAGTCGCGCTGAGTCCGGGGCTTCGGCGGCTGCCGCAACAGCCCCAAGAGCCCGGGTGAGTCAGGTAACTCGATCCGGTGTCGCCCCGTAAATGATGATGGAGAGCATGCGGATCGGCACTTTCACCAGCTTTTCCGGGCCGTGCGCGATGTCGCCGCGAAATGTGAGCGAATCGCCGGGCCGCAAGTGATAGCTCCTGCGGCCGAGGCGGTACACGATCTCGCCCTTTAGCAGGTGAATGAACTCGGTCCCGGGATGCTCGAATCCGGGGAACACTTCGCTCTTGTCGGTGAGCGTTACCAGGAACGGCTCGAACACCTTGCGTGGCCCGCGCTGCGCGGCGAGGAGGTGATAGGTGTGGCCGCGCCGGGTCCCGCGCCGCACGACTTCGAGCCCCTGACCTGCGTGCACGACCTGTGCACCCTCATCCTCGACGCCGATTTCCTGCAGCAGCTGGGATGGCCGCACGCCGAGCGCGCCTGCGAGCGAAACGATCGTCTCGAGACTCGGGCTGGCCCGACCGGTTTCAAGGCGACTCAGCATCGCGGCGCTGATACCGGCGCGCGTGGCGACGTCGGCGAGCGTCAGGCCCTGACTATCGCGCAGGCGGCGCGCGACCCGGCCGAGCTCCGCTGCGGACGCCGGCTTGCTGGCCGCCCTCGCCGGATCACGCTTCGATCGCCGGGCTGTCATATGCATGGGACTCAATATACTTGCATGTCATGTAATGTGATGCTACAGATGCGATCATCACATAACTGCTTTAGTGTTGCACCGTCATGCCGTGGCGTCTTCTCAAATTCGCGCTGGCGCGCAGGTATTCCGAGCCGCGGATGTTTACGCGCCATGACGAACTCAAGGCTGCCTATGACGTCGTGATCATCGGCGCAGGGGGCCATGGTCTCGCCTCAGCCTACTACCTGGCGCGCGACCACGGAATCCGCAATGTGGCGGTACTGGACAAGGGCTACATCGGCGGCGGCAATACCGGCCGCAATACGGCGATCATCCGCTCGAATTACCTGACCCCCGAAGGGGTGCAATTCTACGACGAGAGCGTGCGTCTGTGGCGCGACCTGTCGGAGGACTTTGACCTCAATCTCTTCTACTCGACGCGCGGGCACTTCACGCTGGCGCACACGGATTCTGCGATGCGCACCATGCGCTGGCGTGCCGAGGTCAACAAGCATTTCGGCATCGACAGCGAGGCGATCGACGCGAAGTCGGTCGCCGCAGCGGTTCCGATGATGGATCTCAACTGCGGCGGGCACGGACTTCCGGTGCTGGGCGCGCTCTATCACGCACCCGGCGCGATCGCACGCCACGACACGGTGGCCTGGGGCTATGGGCGTGGTGCCGACCGCCGTGGTGTCGAGATTCACCAGAATACCGAGGTCACGGCCATCGAGCTTGAGGACCGGGGCTCGGGTCCCGCGGTTATCGGCGTACGCACCAACCGGGGCCGCATCGCGACCCGCAAGCTGCTGTGTGCCGTCGCGGGGTCGACGCCGCAAGTGCTCGCGATGGCAAGATTACGTTCTCCGATCTACATCCATCCATTGCAGGCGATGGTGTCCGAGCCGCTCAAGCCCTGGCTTGATCCCATCATCGTCTCCGGATCGCTCCATGTGTACGTCAGCCAGAGCGCGCGCGGCGAACTCGTGATGGGTGCATCGCTCGATCCTTACGAACTGCATTCGACACGCTCAACGCTCGACTTCACCGAGTCGCTGAGCGCGCACATGCTCGATTTGTTCCCCTTTCTGTCGGACGTGAAGATCGTGCGCCAGTGGTCGGGAATGGCCGACATGACACCCGACTTCGCTCCGATCATGGGCAAGACTCCGGTGAAGGGTTTTTACCTCGACTCGGGCTGGGGCACCTGGGGATTCAAGGCGACGCCGGTGTGCGGCAAGACAATGAGCCATACCGTCGCGACCGACGAGGAACACAGTCTCATTCGCGGCTTCGCGTTCGATCGTTTCGCCCGCTATGCGTTGACGGGCGAGAAGGGCGCCGCCTCAGTCGGGCACTAGATACATGAAGATTCTCACCTGTCCGGTCAACGGTCCACGACCCATCAGCGAGTTTGCTTATGGCGGTGAGCTGCGCGAGATGCCCGATCCCGCGAGCGCGTCGGATGCGGCCTGGTCAGATTACGTCTTCAATCGCAGCAGCGTGCCTTGCGTCAAGCTCGAGTGGTGGTGTCACACCGCGAGCGGTGTCTGGTTCATTGCGGAACGCGATACCGCCAGCGACGTGGTGTTGCGGACATTCATCTACGCCCGGCCGGCCGGAAACGCTGCATGAAGCGTCTCGCCAGACAGCCCGGAGAGTGGATCGATCGGTCGAAATCGATCTCTTTTTCGTTCGAGGGACGTCCGTATCAAGGCTACCAGGGAGATACGCTCACCAGCGCGCTGATGGCCTGCGGTGTCCGCACTCTCGGACGCTCGTTCAAGTATCACCGTCGGCGCGGTGCGCTGTCGGTCGCGAACCACGACGTCAATGCGATGGTGCAGGCCGTGCACGCTGGACGCAGCCTGCCGAATGCGCGTGCGGATCTGCTGTCCATCGTTGAAGGATTGGCGGCGACCGCGGTCAACGCGCAAGGCGGCCTGGCGGGAGACCGTCGAGCACTGCTCGATTCCCTGTCGGCGTTTCTCCCGGTCGGGTTCTACTACAAGGCGTTTTACGGCAAACGCCTGTTTCCCTACTGGGAGCGGCTGTTTCGTGAGTTGACCGGACTCGGTGAAGTGGATCTGCAGGCGCCGCGCCGCGTGAGCGCCAAGCGCTACGATTTCGCCGATGTCGTTGTCGTCGGTGGTGGTCCTTCGGGCCTCGCGGCGGCGCTTGCGGCGGCGAATGCCGGTGCCGACGTCGCATTGGTCGATGAAAATCCGCTGTTCGGCGGAAGCGGCATCTATGCCTTGGGATCAGAGCCGGAAAGTCTGGGACGAATGGTCGATCTCATCGGGTCGGTCGCTGCGCATGCACGAATCCGTTGCTTTCCGTCAACCGTCGCCGCGGGATACTACGCCGATCACTGGCTCGCACTAGATACACCCGATCGTCTCATCAAGATGCGGGCCCGTGCGGTCGTCGTCGCCCAGGGTGCCTTCGAGCAGCCGGCGGTGTTCCGTAACAACGATCTGCCCGGCGTCATGCTGGGTTCCGGAGCGCAACGGCTCATGCGCCGATTCGCGGTTGCCCCGTGCACGCGCGCCGCGATACTCGGTGCGAACGTTCATGCGTACCGCGCGGCGCTGGACGCATTGGCGGCGGGCATCGAAGTACCGCTGCTGCTCGATCTGCGTGAAGAACCCGGCCCGCAGTCCGTCGCGCTTGCAGATGGGCTGCGTGCCAAGGGTGTCCGTGTCCTCAATGGAACTGCAGTGTATGCGGCGCATCGCAATAGCGCAGGCGAAATCGACGCCGTTGAGATGGCCAATCTGGAATACGGCGAATGGTCACGCGCGCCGTTCGAGCCCGTCGCTGTCAACGGCTTGTGGATGAGTGTGGGCTTTGCTCCGGCCGACGCACTTCTGCGGCAGGCCGGCGCGACAATGCGCTATGACACGAGGATAGAGCAGTTCGTGCCGGACTCGTTGCCCGCGGGCCTGTTTGCCTGTGGCAAGGTCAACGGCGTATTTGATTTCGAACCAAGGCTGGCGGATGGCGCACGCGCTGGCGGTGCCGCGGCCCGGCACTGCGGTTACGAAGCGCAAGGCGGCCAGCATGCCATGCGCTCGCCCGCCGTCTTGCCCACCGAATCACCAACCCATCCTTCGCCCATCGTGCAACACCCAAAGGGCAGGAACTTCGTCGACTTTGATGAGGATCTGCAGGTCAAGGACCTCGCTGACGCCGTGCAGGAGGGCTTCGACAGCGCCGAGCTGCTGAAGCGTTACGCAACGGTTGGCATGGGGCCAAGCCAGGGCAAGCACTCCCATATCAATGCGCTGCGGGTGCTGGCCCGCCTGCGCGGGATTTCGATCGCGACGTTGGCGCCGACCACCGCGCGTCCGATGTTTCATCCGGTCGCGATGGCGCATCTCGCGGGGCGCGGTTTCACGCCGGAGCGTCGCACGCCGATCGATGAATATCACGCGAAGCTCGGCGCAGTATGGATGCCCGCCGGAAACTGGCGACGGCCCGAATACTACCAGGTCGCCGGCCGCACCCGTGCGCAATGCATCGCGGCTGAAGTGCGTGCGGTGCGTGAGGGTATCGGTCTTATCGACGTCGGCACACTCGGCAAGATCGAGGTGCATGGCGTCGAGGCGGGCCGTTTTCTCGATCGCGTCTACACGGGACGATTCGACACGCTGAAGGCCGGCATGACGCGCTACGGTCTGATGCTCGATGAGAGCGGCGTCATCATCGACGATGGCGTCATCGCACGCCTTGCCGAGCAGGTTTTCTATTTCACAACGACCACGGGCAACTCCGCAGTCATTTTCCGCGAGCTCGGCCGTCTCGCGACGTGGTGGGGAATGCCGGTCGGCCTCGTCAATCTCACCGGTCAGCTGGCGGCATTCAATCTCGCCGGTCCGCGCTCACGCGAAGTGCTCTCCAGGCTCACGCCGATTGATATCTCGGAAGCCGCCTTCCCGTATCTTGGCGTGCGCGAGGGGCCAGTGGCGGGTGTGCCGGCGCGCCTGATGCGGGTCGGCTTCGTCGGTGAACTCGGCTACGAAATACACGTGCCGGCGGGTTCGGGAGTGGAGGTTTGGCGCGCCATTCGCGCTGGCGGCGAATCACTCGGCGTCACCGCATTTGGCGTCGAGGCCCAGCGCATGCTGCGGCTCGAGAAGGCCCACGTCATCGTCGGCCAGGACACCGATGGCCTTACGAATCCGCTCGAGATCGGCGCCGATTGGGCCGTCAAGATGGACAAGCCATTCTTTGTCGGGCAACGCAGCCTCGGGATCATTGCAAAGGGCGCGCCCCGCCAGCAGCTCGTCGGCTTTGCGCTTGAGCCGGGGCGCCGCGCCTCGATAAAGGAGTGTCACCTGGTACTGCAGGGTGCGGAGATCGCGGGACGCGTCACTAGCGTTGGGCATTCCCCGACGCTGGATCGGACCATCGGCCTCGCGCTCGTATCACCGGCCGTGGCCGCGGGTCCGGCATTGCGCATCCGCATCGACGGCGGCGCCGAGCTCAGCGCGCCGGTGGTGCCGATGCCCTTCTATGATGCCGCCGGGGCGCGCCAGAAGATTCCGGCCGGCGGGGCGGGCGCATGAGCCTGCAAGATTCCAGCGCAGCCGTATCGCTGCAACGGGTCGCGGAGCGACCGCGGTTCGGCTGCAAAGGACCGCTGGCGGAGGCCTGGCTGCGCGAACTCGCGCTCGAAGTGCCGCAAGGCGCCAACGCGTGGACTTGCCCCACCGACGGCGGCATCCTGACTGCGCGGCTCGCAACCTCTGAGTTCCTGGTGGAGGCTGTTGCGGGCGACGGGAGCCCGGCACATTCGCGAATCACCGAGGCCGCGCGGCTGCTCCTCGATCCGCGGCAGCGGCGCGCGGGCCTGGTGCCGGTGCTGCGGCAGGATACCGTGCTGGAACTCTCCGGAACGCGTGCGAACGACCTGCTGGTGGAGACTTGCAACGTCAATTTCATGTCGCTCGCGCGTGCCGCGAGGGCGGATGGCGGTACGCTGGTGCTGACATCGATGATTGGGGTAGGCGTGACCGTGATTGCGCGGCGCGCAGGGAGCGACCTGAGGTATACGATCTGGTGCGACCCGAGTTTCGATCACTATTTGTGGTCGACGCTCTCGGAAATCGCGACAGGCTTGGGCAATTGATACAGGAGAACCGTAAGTGACACCGCAACAGGCGAAGAAATGGTTTGCCGAAAACAAGATCCGCTATGTGCTCGCTCAGTTCGTCGACATCCATGGTGCGGCGAAAGCCAAGGCGGTGCCGGTTGAGCACTACGAAATGATCCTCGGCGACGGAGCCGGCTTCGCGGGCTTTGCCCTGTGGGGCTTCGGCATGGGACCTCACGGCCCCGACTACATGGGCGTCGCTGACCCGAAAACGCTGTGCGCACTGCCGTGGATGCCGGGCTTTGCGCGCGTCGCCTGCGACGGGCACGTTCGCGGCAAGCCCTACCCGTATTGCTCACGCGTGGCGCTCAAGAATCAGCTGAAACGCCTCGAGTCGAAGGGACTGACGATGTACGCCGGCATCGAACCGGAATTCATGCTGCTCAAGCGGAAGGCCGAAGGCGGTTTCGCTCCATTTGATGACACGGATACCCTCGATAAACCCTGCTACGACTACAAAGGCCTGTCGCGGGCCAGCGCGATGCTCGATGAGATGAGCACCAGCATGCGGGCGGTCGGCGTCGATGTGTATCAGATCGATCACGAGGACGGCAGCGGCCAGTTCGAAATCAATTTCACCTACGCCGACGTGCTGAAAACCGCCGATAATTTCATGCTCTTCAAGATGGCGGCCTCCGAGATCGCCCGCAAGCACGGCGTCATTGCCACCTTCATGCCGAAGCCTTTCTCGAATCGCGCCGGCACTGGCGCGCACTTCCATATCTCGATGGGCAACAAGAAAACGGGGAATCTCTTCTACGACAAGAGCGACAAGCGCGGACTTGCGCTGTCGACCATGGCGTACCAGTTCCTGGCGGGTATTCTGGTCCATGCCCGGGCGCTCACGGCGATCTGCGCGCCGACGGTCAATTCGTACAAGCGGCTGGTGGTGGGCCGCTCGCTCTCCGGGGCGACCTGGGCGCCGGCCTACATTGCCTACGGTGACAACAATCGCACAGCCTGCGTGCGCGTCCCCGGCGGACGCATCGAGATGCGCTTGCCGGATGGAGCCATCAATCCATATCTGGCAGGTGCCGCGATTCTCGCCGCAGGTCTCGATGGCATCGAGCGCAGGCTCGATCCGGGCGAGCCGCTGAATGAGAATCTCTATGAGTTTTCGCAGAAGGAACTGAAGCGCCGCAAGATCGGGTTGCTGCCGCAGAGTCTTGCGGAGGCGATCGACGCGCTCGAGGCGGACGAGGTCGTGAAGGCAGGACTGGGCGCTGATCTCGCCAGCGAATTCATCAGCATCAAGCGCATGGAGTGGATCGAGTACTCACGCCATGTGAGCGAGTGGGAAACCTCCCGCTACATCGAAATGTTCTGATCGACAGGGATTGGGAGTCGCTCATGTGTGGAATCGTCGGACTGCTCGTGAAGAAGCCCGCATTGCGCAGGCACCTCGGCGAGTGGATGGTGCCGATGCTGATCGGCATGACGGAGCGGGGCCCCGACTCATCGGGCATGGCGGTGTTTACCGAGCCGGTGGGGGAGAAACAGCGCAAGCTGAGTCTCTGCTGCGCGGATCCGGAATTCGACTGGCGGGGATTCGAAGACGCCGTGACGACGCAATTCGAGGGCGTCGCACTCATGGTCGAGGCGAATCACGGCGTGCTGACGACAGCGTCGCCGCCCGCAGATGTGCGGCGCTGGATCGCCGCACGGTACCCGCTTGTGCACGTGCTGAGCGTCGGCCGCTCGATCGACCTCTACAAGGACGTGGGCCTGCCCGTCGAGGTGGCGGAGCGCTATCACTTCGGCGAATTTTGCGGCACCCATCTCGTCGGGCACACGCGCATGGCCACAGAAAGCGCGGTGACCCCTGAGAACGCGCATCCGTACACGGCGGGCGAGGACTGGTGCCTGGTCCACAACGGCTCGCTCGCGAATCCCGGAAGCCTCAAGCGCAAGCTCGAGAAACTCGGCGAGCAGTTTGTGAGCGACTGCGACACGGAGGGTGCGTGCCGTTACATCCATTGGCGGCTCGAGCAAGGCGATACGCTCGAACAGGCGCTGCATCAGTCCTTTGAGGACTTCGACGGGTTCTTCACGTTTCTGATGGGAACGCACGACAAGCTCGCGCTGGTGCGCGACCCGTTCGCCTGCAAGCCGGCGGTGGTCGCGGAGACCGAAGACTACGTCGCGATCTCGTCCGAATTCCGCTCGCTCGCGCATTTGCCGGACATCCGCAATGCCAGCGTGTTCGAGCCGAAGCCCGCGGAGGTGTACTCATGGTCGGTGTGACGCGTGAGAGCGCGCCCTCGTCGGTCAAGTTTGACCTGAGGAAGCAATCGGTAAGCGAGCTCAATCAATTTCTTCATGGTGATCTCACGCACGTTGCGACGGTACGCGTCGAGAACCCGGACGGCGCGCACAGTATCGCGGTTGCCATCGATGCCCCGGTGCGGATCGAAATCGCCGGACACGCGGGTTACTACGCAGCGGCAATGAACCAGCAGGCGACCGTCGTGATCGAAGGCAATGCAGGTCCCGGGGTCGCGGAAAACATGATGTCGGGGCGCGTCGAGGTTGCCGGCTTTGCAAGTGGTGGCGCGGGCGCGTCGGCCCACGGGGGATTTCTGGTGATTCGCGGCGACGCGGGCCTTCGGTGCGGCATTTCGCTCAAGGGCGGCGATATCGTCGTCGTCGGCGACGTGGGCAGCTTCTCCGCGTTCATGGCACAGGCGGGACGGATCGTCATCTGTGGCGACGCGGCCGAAGGCCTTGGCGACTCCATCTACGAAGCCATCCTGTATGTGCGGGGTGATATTCGTTCGCTCGGGGCCGATGCGGTGGTGCAGCCGATGACTGCCGAGGACATCGCCGCCGTGACCAGCCTGCTCGCCGCGGCAGGCATTGACGCGTCGGCCCGCGAGTTCAAGCGCGTGGGTTCAGCCCGCAAGCTCTATCACTGGAACGCGGACGCCAAACAGGAATACTGAGTTCTTCAGACTGGAGAGGCCATGGCTACTCGACCCGTGCCCGAAATGCCCAGCGCGCGCGACGCAGTGCAGCGCGAAGAAAGCGCCTTGTACGATCGGCGCATCCTCGACTACATCGAGCGCGCCGCCGCAACGGGTCTTTATGAGATCCGCGGCCTCGGCGCGAAGCGCCGCCTGCCGCACTTCGATGACCTGGTATTTCTGGGCGCGTCGCTTTCCCGTTATCCGCTCGAGGGATATCGCGAGAAGTGCACGACGCGCACGATTCTTGGCACGCGCTTTGCGAAGAAACCGATCGAGCTCGACATCCCCATCACGATTGCGGGGATGAGCTTCGGTTCGCTCTCCGCGAGAGTGAAGGAAGCGCTCGGCCGCGCCGCCACAGCGCTCGGGACATCCACGACGACCGGGGACGGGGGCATGACGCAGGAGGAGCGCGCGTCATCGAAGACGCTTGTCTATCAATGCCTGCCCTCGCGCTACGGATTCAATCCCGACGATTTGCGCAAGGCCGACGCGATCGAAATCGTGATCGGGCAGGGCGCCAAGCCGGGCGGCGGCGGCATGCTGCTCGGACAGAAGGTCAGCTCGCGGGTGGCGAAAATGCGGACGCTCCCTGAAGGCATCGATCAGCGCTCGGCCTGCCGCCACCCGGACTGGACCGGTCCGGACGACCTGGCGATCAAGATCAAGGAGCTGCGCGAGGCGACGGATTGGGAGAAACCCATTTACGTCAAGATCGGCGCGACACGCGTTTTTCATGACGTGAAGCTGTGCGTGCATGCGGGTGCCGACGTGATCGTGGTCGACGGCATGCAGGGTGGCACGGCGGCGACACAACTCGCCTTCATCGAACATGTCGGAATTCCCACACTTGCCGCGGTGCGGCAGGCGGTTGAGGCGCTCGAGGAATTGAACGTGAAAGAGAAGGTGCAGCTGATTGTCTCGGGGGGTGTCCGTACCGGAGCGGACGTCGCCAAAGCCCTGGCCCTGGGTGCGGATGCGGTTTCGATCGGACAGGGAATCCTGATGGCGCTGGGCTGCAATTCAGACAGCTATGTTCAGGGAGGGAAACACTACTCAGCCGAAGCCGACTATCGGCTGCTGAAGACGGCCTCCGGCTACTGTCATCATTGCCATACGGGCCGCTGTCCGGTCGGAGTGACCACACAGGATCCGGTGCTGGAGCAGCGCCTCGAGCCCGAGGTTGGGGCCAGGCGCGTCAGCAATTACCTGAAGACCCTCAACATGGAACTCACGATGATCGCGCGTGCCTGCGGCAAGCAGAACGTGCATCACCTCGAGCGGGAGGATCTCGCCGCGCTCACGATCGAAGCTGCTGCGATGTCCGGCGTGCCGCTGGCGGGCACCTCGTGGATTCCGGGCGTTCAACCGACCTGAGTCGGGCTGCCCGCTGCTGAAGCCATCCCGCTCCCTGTTGCAGGGAGCGGGATGCATCAACTCACATGCGTTCTACGTTGGACTCGCCCTGCACGGCCTTCAGCAGATTGTCGCCCTCGCGCAGTTTGCGCGCTTCTTCCGCGCGCTGGCGGTGCTCGCCCCGAAGCTGAATGATGTGCCAGCCAACCCAGAAAACGATCAGCACGACGACCATCGCTTTCTCCCACCCCACGAAGGGATAGAGAGGTCCGAGATCGAACATCGCGCCATTCCAGTCGCTGAAGGATCCGGTATTCATGATTGCATTCTCCTCGGACTTTTCACTTCACTCCGCGCATCGCGGTCCGGGCTTCCTGCAGCACTGCGGCCCTGATTTCGTCGTCGTCGTTCGTCACGCCGGCATGGATCGAGAAATCGAGCCCCGCCAGTTCCACCTCATGCGGAATGCGCAACATGTTGAACTTCTTCAACAGCCACGACAGCGCATATCCTGGAATGAAGCCGAGCCCCCAGAACATGATCATGGCGCCAGCGAACTGGCCCCAGGGAGTGACACGCGCCCACGGCTGTGCATGGCCAAGCAGCGCATCGGGCGAGGACGGGTAGCCCCACAGCACGAAACCCGCGGCACACACACCCAGGAACCCGGCGTAACCGTGCACGGCGACCGCACCGACGGCGTCGTCAATCTTGAAGCGCCGTTCGACCCAGTTATGCATCCTGTAGATTACCGCCACGATGATTGCGGAGATCAGCAACGCCTGGATCGGATGGTACAAATCGTTGCCTGCGGAGGTGGCAATGACGCCGGCAAGGCCACCGGAGTACGTCCAATATGCATCGCCCTTGGTGACAATGTAACCGGCCATTAGACCGCCACACAGCGCCATGATGAAATTGAAGGTGATCGCTGAAAGCGTCGTGGGCTGCAGGTAGATATTGGTCGCCGACCAGAACACGCCGTCACCCGGCTGCACGTCGTAAATCGGAATGTTGCAGGCGGCGTAGAAGCCCCAAAAACCGGTGTAGATCAGGAACAGGCCGATACATACGAGCCAGGGACTCTGCGGCGCGATATTGCGCGGCGTGCCGTCCGGCCTGAACTTTCCGATACGCGGGCCCAGGTTGATAAGCACTGCGAGACACGTGCCGCCGGCGATCGCGTGCACGACGCCTGAGGCATAGGCGTCGTGGTAGCCCAGCAGTTGCACCATCCATCCGGACGGGTGCCAGCCCCAGGAGGCATCGATGATCCAGGTGCACGAGCCCACCATCACCGCGATGAGCCAGAATGCCCCGGACTTGACACGTTCAATGATCGAGCCAGAGACAATCGACGCGGTGGTCCACGAGAACAGCAGGAATGCGCCCCAGAACACGCCGTTGAGCCGTGCCCAAAGTGCGGTGTCCGCCGCCGTGATATTGGTGCCGACTGGCTTGCCGCCCATGTGCGTAGCCATCAACTCGTTCCATGGCTCGGCAAATGGCGCCGGAACCAGGTCCCCGGTAATACCGGGACCATTGACCATCGCGAAATAGAGCCACCAGCCGAACAGGTAGAAGGAGACACCGACGACGGGGATCACCATCGTGTTCTTCAGCAGTGTGGAAAGGTGATTCTTGCGCCGGGATACGCCGACTTCATAGGTGCAGAAGCCGACGTGGATCAGGAACATCATGACGATGGTGATCCAGTAGTAGGTCTCGGTGAACAAGACCTGTAGTGCAGTGATACCTTGGTCCATCGCTAGCTCCCCCCGGATACTCGATGCTGCGGACACACGCGCCCGATTTCGGGTCGCGATCATTTGATACTTTACTTGTTGCTCAGGCTTGTCTGGCTGTGGGTGACTGCCATCTATTCTTGCTTGAGCCGGCACCATATGCCTGTTGGTGGGTAGTATGCAAATCGGGGCTGCGACGCCGGGGGTGGGGCCCGGGCGCACGCGACCGGCCCCTGCCAGTGGGGCTCGGCGGTGGGTATAGTGGCGCAGGCCGGCATGGTGCACGGGTAATGCTCGTCACGGGAATCAAAAGCAAGCCTGTCTATGCGCCATTGCAGGCTGATACGGCTGGGCGCTATCACCTGATGCTGGGCCATGGGGTCGGCGGTGCGCCGTTGCTCAGCCTGCTGGATGAACTTGGCCGCTCAGGCCCGCTTTCCGCTGGGCGCGCCTGCGTGCTTTACGTTGCGGACAGCGCCGCTGCCGACAACTTTGGCGTACGCTTCCGCACCAGCGCATCTGACGTGCGGTTCTTTGATCGGGTCGCAGAGCTGCTTGCAGAATTCAGGACCATACTTACTGGTTCGTTCATGGGCACACGCCTGTATGTGGCCGGGCCCGAGAGCTTCATCGGGCTCGCCATGAAAATCGCACTCGAGTTCGATCTCAACAAGGATGAAATCCGCGCCGAGGAATGCGGCACGCTCGCGCGCCGCGTCTACTGCATCCACTGCCGCGCGACGACCGAGCAGGTTCGCACCAACATCGTGAAGTGCATTGACTGTGGGCGACACCTGATCGTGCGCGATCACTACTCACGACGATTCGCGGCCTACATGGGTGTGATGGTGGATGCGGAAGTACCGGGAGAGCTGCCGCCGATCAAGGAGAATTTCGTTTGAAGCACGCCGTGACCATTGCGGTCGAGGTCACGGCGGTGGAACAGGTGACGCCGCTCATCAAGCATTTCACGCTTGCACCGATTGCCGGCGGCACGATGCCGGCGTTTTCGGGGGGTTCGCACATCATCGTCGTGATGCGACGCGCGAATCGCGTGCATCGCAACCCATACTCCCTGATGAGCCCGCCGGGCCGGCTCGAGGCGTACGAGATCAGTGTGCGGCGCATGGAGGAGTCGCGCGGCGGTTCGCACTTCATGCACGACGAGGTGGGGGTGGGCAGTCAGCTCGAGATCGCCCATCCGGTGAACCTCTTCGGTCTTGACAAGATCGCGCGCAAGCACGTTCTGATCGCTGGCGGGATCGGCATCACGCCGTTCATGGCGCAGCTACAGGACCTGCATGCGGCCAACGTGCCCTACGAGATGCATTACTCGGTCCGTGCGCCGGAACATGCGGCGTTTCGTGACCAACTCATCGAGCAGGAGGGTGATCGCCTGCGGATGTACTACGACAGTGCCAACGAGTTGATTGATTTCGAGGCGCTGCTGGGGTCGCAGCCGCTCGGTACTCATGTTTATGTCTGTGGTCCGGCTGGCATGATCGAGCGGGTCATCGGTACCGCGCGGGCCTGCGGCTGGTCGGACTCTCACATCCATTGGGAGCAGTTCAGCGCGCCACCCGTGGGCGATGCCTTTGACGCGTTCCTCGCGCGATCGAAACTCAAGATTCACGTGCTGCCCGATCAGAGTCTGCTCGAGTCGATTGAAGCCGCTGGCGTTGATGTGCCGTACCTCTGCCGTGGCGGCGTGTGCGGGTTTTGTCACACCAAGGTCGTCGAGCTTGAAGGCGAACTCATCCACAACGACCATTTTCTGTCGGCCGAGGAAAAGGCATCGGGCAAGTTCATGATGCCCTGCGTGTCGCGGGCGCGTTGCAAGAACCTGGTCCTGGACCTTTGAACGCGAGACTGGAGGGCTATCGATGAATGCTGTCTTCAAGCCCGATGAATCGTTTCGCGATGATTTCAAATATGGCAATAGTCCGCACGCGATCCGGCGCTTTCCATTTCCGTTCGCCGAGGACGAATACATGTACGCGGTGAATATTGAACCGCATTTGCCGGGCCCGAAGGGCTCGGTCACGGAGTTCGCCATTGACGTCGACGAACACTACGTCGCCGAGTGCCGTGAACGCGCCATTGTCCTGGCCGCCGAGCCGCTGCGCTTTCAGGCGCTGCCCCACATGATGAGCGCGCAGTGGGATTGTCTCGAGCTCATCATGGAGTCGCTGGCGCGCGACTATCCGGAGTACTTCACGCTCGCAAAGCAGGGCACGCGCTGGAACTGGACCAATCGGCCCCTTGGCATCCAGCAGGCGTTTCTGTTTGGTGACCCGGCGACATTGCCGCAGCCACCGCTCGAATACATCACGCGCCAGGCGCAGGGCGACTGGCTGGTGATGGATCAGCGCGAAGGGGACTTGTGGGTCGAAGCAGGCATGGTGACGACCCAGGCCGACTGGTCGCTGGACTTTGATATCGGCATGACGTTCAAGGAGTGGCACGGGCCGGTACCGCTGGCCCATGAGCTCGGGGTTTTCGAGCGGGCGCTCAGGTACTTGCTCAATTTGCGCTTGAACGAACCCGTCCGCCGGCTCAACTGGACCATGACGATTCATCCGCGTCTCGATACCTCGCCGGAGAATTACCCCAAGTGGGGGCCGGATCGGGCCGGCGTGACGCTGCAGAACGCGGGTGACGACGCCTATCTGCGTGTGGAATTGCAGGGCCTGTGGCGTCTGCCGCGCAGCAATGGAATCGTATTCAGCGTGCGTTGCTATCTCATCAGCATGCGCGAGCTCGTAACGATTCCGAAATGGGCGGCGCGCATGCACCGTGTCCTCAAGTCGCTGCATCCGGCGCTGGCGGACTACAAGGGTGTTTCGCGGTACCGCGCAACGGTCGCCGAATGGCTTGCGCCATACGACAACGGCGCACCGACGGGTCCGGGCACCTGGCCCGATTGAATCTATATCCATGGAGACGGGCAAATGGCACTGACCTGGCGCACTTCGGTTCTGGCGGATCGGCATCGCGCACTCGGCTCGAAGCTCGAAGACTGGAACGGCATGGGGACGACGTGGACCTACGGCCACGATATGGCTCTCGATCACGTGGCGATCCGCACCAAGGCGGGCCTGATGGACGTTTCCGGACTCAAGAAGCTGCATCTGGTGGGCCCGCATGCCTCGGCGATCCTGAATTTTGCGACCACGCGGGACGTCACCAAGATCTACCCGGGCAAGAGCGTCTATGCCTGCATGTTGAATGAGGACGGTCATTTCATCGAAGACTGCATCCTGTATCGGGCCGGCCCGAACTCCTGGATGGTCGTGCACGGCAGCGGAGCGGGCCACGAGACGCTGGCAAGAGGCGTGGTTGGTCGTAATGCCACGATGCTCGTGGACGACGACTTGCACGACCTGTCACTGCAGGGTCCGCTCGCGGTCGAATACCTCGGCAGGCACATTCCCGGGATCCGGGCTCTGAAGTATTTTCACCACACGCACGCGACGCTCTTCGGCCGGCCGATTCTGCTGTCACGAACCGGCTACACCGGCGAGCGGGGCTATGAGATTTTCTGCAAGGGTGAAGACGCGGGGCTCATCTGGGACACGATTCTCGAGGAAGGCAAGAGCCTCGGCATCATCCCCACCTGCTTCTCGACGCTCGACATGTTGCGGGTCGAGAGCTACTTGCTGTTTTATCCCTACGACATGTCGCAAATGTATCCGTTCGAGAACGAGCCGCCGGGCGACACGTTGTGGGAACTCGGTCTTGACTTTACGGTGAGCCCGGGCAAGGCGGACTTCCGCGGCGCCGAGCAACATCACAAACTGAAGGGCAGGGAGCGCTTCAAGATTTTCGGCTTGCTGGTCGAAGGCAGGCTTGCAACGGACCTGGGCGACGCCGTCTACGTGAATGGAAGGAAAGTCGGCGTGATTACCTGCGGCATGTACTCGTCTCTCACCCACAAGTCGATGGCCATCGCGCGGCTCGACGTGCCGGTTGCTGTACACGGGACACGGCTGGAAATTCGCGGCAAGAACGTGAACGGACCGGCGACGGCGCACACACTGCCGTTCGACGACGTCGAGAAGAAAAAACGCACTGCCGTTGGCTGATTCCCCGGCGCACGCAGTCAATCCCGATCAATTCAGCGCGTACAGGTTTCCGTCCATGCTGCCGACGTAAACGACGCCCTGATCGACGGCTGGCGATGACATGATCGCGCCGATCGAGGTGAATCGATAGAAGTCGATGTACATGTCCTGGAAGTCGCGGAACACCGTGGCAAATGCGGCTTGATTCAGGCTGGCATCCGGATTCAGCACTTTCATCGGATCCTGCTTCGACGCCTCAGTCTGGAATTGCCAGGCGAGCGTGCCGGTCTTCGTATTGACGGCGTAAAGCCTGCCGTTGTGGCTGCCAAAGTAGGCGAGGTCACCGGCCAGCGCAGCCGACGAGAAGATGTAGGACTTTGCATCGAAGTTCCAGCGCAGGCGGCCGGTCCTGGCGTCGAGCGCCATAAAGCGCGAGCTGTCAGAGGTGCCGACATAAACCACGCCGTCGCGCACGGCCGGTGTGCCATTGACCCAGGACTTGCTGGTCGGGTAATCCCACTTCTTGCGGCCGGTGGCCGCATCGAGCGCATAGACATGCGCGTCGCGGCAGCCGACATACACGGTGCCGTCGACCACTGCCGGTGACGACTGGAATCCGACCTGGTTGTGAGCGACCGGATCCAGCCCTGCCTGGAATGCCCATTTCTGCGCCCCGGACTCCGCGTCGAGCGCGTAGAGGACTCCGTCCCAGCTGCCGACAAAGACCGTGCTGCCCGCGACCGCGGGCGAGGCATGCACCACGTCCCCGGTTGCGAACTTCCATTGCAGGATGCCGCTCCTGGCATCTACTGCGTAGATGTTGCCGTCGCCGGCGCCGAAAAACACCTTGCCATTCGTGACCGCCGGCGATGAGGTGAAGACATCCCAGGCGTCCGGGATGGTCTGCGTGGCGGGCGGAAGGCCGTGAAGGCCCCTGGCCTCGTACCTCCGCTCATATTCGATCGCGAAGACCCATTTTGGCTGGCCGGTGGCAATATCGAGCGCGACGAGCGCTCCCCCACTCGAGACGAAATAGAGAATTCCGTCCACGATCGAGGGCGATGAAGCAATCGGCATACTCGACTTGAATTTCCACTTCTCCTTTCCGGTTTGCTGATCGATCGCGAAGAGATGTCCGCTCAAGCTCGCGATGTAGACAACGTCATCCGCAATCGCAGGCGAGGTCACGATGGGACCGCCCGTGTTGAATGCCCATTTGACGCCGCCGAACTGCGCCGGACCGGCGCCCTGATAGACACCGGTGCGCGCGACATTGCCGTGAAATGTGCTCTGGGCGAGCGCGGGTGAGACGATGCTGGCGAGCAGCAGGAGCGCAGCTATGTGTTTCATGCCGATACGATAGCGTCCCGCGCACCGGCAGGCAGCAGTGGACACTGCGATTCGTCGCGCGGACGCGGCGTTCCGCCGCAAGTGATCTGGGCGTGTGCAAGGCGCTGCCAGAAGCTAAGATCAGCAAGATGAAACGGAATCGCCTGCGCCCGCTACTGATCGCCGTTGCAGTCTGGCTCTGCGGTGCCGCATACGCCGCAGAACGCAGCGACCCCTACATCTGGATGGAAGAAATCCAGGGCGGGCGCGCCCTTGCCTGGGCCAAGGCGGAGGATGAGCGCTCGCTCAAGATTCTGCAGTCCGATCCGCAATTCGCCGACTTGCACGCCGATGCGCTCGCGATCGTGAACGCCAAGGACCGCATTCCGGCGGTCAGCTTCGCCGGCAACGATGAGCTTCGCAACTTCTGGCAGGACGCCGATCACGTACGCGGCATCTGGCGCCGGACGACGCTCGAAAGCTATCGCAGCGAGTCGCCGGCCTGGGAGTTGCTGCTCGATGTCGATGCTCTCGCGAAGGCAGAAGGAGCGAACTGGGTCTGGAGCGGCGTCGATTGCCTGGCGCCGGCAGACCGGCTGTGTCTCGTCTCTCTTTCCGACGCCGGCAAGGATGCGGTGACTGTGCGGGAGTTCAACACGCACACAAGAGTTTTCGTCGAGGGCGGTTTCAGCCTGCCGGAGGGCAAGCATCGCGTCGCCTGGCTCGACGCCGACACCATCCTGATCGCGACCGAATGGGAGAAGGGCCAGCTGACGACAGCAGGCTATCCCTACATCATCAAGTCCGTGAAGCGCGGACAGTCCTTGTCCGAGACTCATGAAATTTTCCGCGGTGACGCCAGGGACGGCGGCTATGGCGTCGACCCCTCTGTGCTTCGTGACGAAGACGGCAGGGTCCAGGCCGTCATGGCGTCGCGGCCGCTCGACACCTTCACGGCCGAGTACTACTTCATCGGCGGCGAGCAGCCGGTCAAGTTGCCGCTGCCGCTGCAGGCGACCGTGCAGACATTCGTCCAGGGGAAACTCGTATTCACGCTGGAACAGGACTGGCCCGCCAGGAATCTGAAGCAAGGAGATCTCGCCGCCTACAATCTTGCAGCACTCAAAGCCGATCCGGATCGTGCCGTGCCGCAACTCGTGCTCCGCCCGGGTGCGCGTGAATCCATCGAAGAAGTCGCGAGTACCCGCAACAAGCTGGTCATCGCGCTCTATGAGAATGTGAAGGGTTCCATTGTCGTTCTTGAGCCCAAGGACGATGGCTGGGCCCGCAGAAAGCTCGATCAGTTGCCCGGCAATTCCTCCATCGGCATCGTTACGACGTCCGATCGCAGTGATCAGATGATCACGAGTGTCGCCGGCTTCCTGACACCCACGACCCATTGGCTGGCCGACGGCACGACCGGCCGCGTCGAGCGGCTGAAGGCCCTGGCACCGCGATTCGACGCCAGCAACCTGCAGGTCGATCAGTACGAGGCGAAATCGAAGGATGGCACGGAGATCCCGTATTTCGTCGTGCGCCCGAAAGGCGTGGATCTCGTCGGCGCGGCACCGACACTGCTGTATGCCTACGGCGGCTTTCAGGTCTCGATGACACCCCGGTACTCGGGCGTCATCGGCAAGCTCTGGCTCGAGCGTGGCGGCACATTCGTCGTTGCCAACATCCGCGGCGGTGGTGAGTTCGGACCTGCCTGGCACAACGCCGGCCTCAAGGAGAATCGCCAGAAAGTCTTCGACGATTTCTTCGCGGTGTCGGAGGACCTGATCGCGCGCAAGATCACCAGCGCACGCCGGCTCGGCATCATGGGCGGATCGAATGGTGGGCTATTGATGGGCGTGGCGATGACACAGCGCCCCGAGCTCTACAACGCCATCGTGATCCAGGTGCCGCTATTCGACATGATCCGCTACACGCAGATCGGCGCCGGTGCCTCATGGGTGGGTGAATATGGCGACCCGGCGATCCCTGCCGAACGCGCCATCCTCGAGCGCTATTCCCCGTATCAGAAACTGCAGGCCGGGAAGCGCTACCCTGAAATCTTCCTTGAAACTTCCACGGCCGACGACCGCGTTCACCCGGCGCATGCCCGCAAGGCCGCTGCCCGCCTCGCCGAGTTGGGCTACCCGTATCTCTATTACGAGAACATGGAAGGCGGTCACTCGGCAGGAGCCAACCTCAATCAGGTGGCGCTGACCAATGCGCTGGAGTTCACTTACCTGAGCCGCCGCTTGATGGGTTGTGGTTGCGGGCCCGACGAGTAGGGCCTATTGGCGCTCCGCGATGACCTCGATGACCATCGGTGTGGTCATCAGTGTTCATTCATCGTCTTTTTCAGTCGTGCGCGTCAACTCGCAGCGCTTCGGTAACAGCCGCGACAAGGCGTTCGGCGTAAATGCCGGCCGCATCGCGTTCAGCGTTGAACTCGGTGATGACCAGCCCGGCAAACCGGGGACTGGACACGAAGACCCGCAAGGCCTCCAAGGCCTGGGAAAACGTCAGCCCGTTGGGGTGAGGAACGTCCGCCACGGGGAAATCCGCGTGGTCGATGACATCTACATCGAAGTGAACCAGGATGTGCGCCACCCGGCCTTCCAGATGCTGGAGAGCAGCCCTTGAAACCTGGGCGACATTGCCGCGAATCTGCTGTGCGGCATATCGGGCCATCGAACAATGTTGCAGCCGCTCGAGTTCGGGAGCATCGATGCTGCCGGCGTCCGCGTTGTACCCGAACAGGACGATGTCTTCCTGGGGCATGAGCGGATAGCGCGGGCCCATGCGGCTCAGTGCATCTGCGCCGTCGCCAATGATATGAGCCATGCCCATGCCGTCGAATATTCCGGAGGGCGTGTCCGCCGGTGTATTCAGGTCCACGTCCCCATCCACATACATCAGCCCCAGATCGGGAAAATGGCGCAACAGCCCGGAAAGCACGCCGAGCGTGATCGTGCAGTCGCCACCCAGGACAATCGGTTTCGCTCGAGCGTGCACGGCTCTGGAAACCGCATCAGCAACCCGCTGGGACACGTCGCGTACCCGATTGAGATTCTGGCACCTGGGATTTTGCGGATCGGGCCGGAACGAAACCACGGGAAGGTCGCCGAGGTCGATCACTTCGCGCTGTGATGACTGAAGGCGCTCGACGAAGCGCTTCTGGCGAAACGACGCCGGTGCTCGTTCCTGGCCGGTATGACGAGCACCGGCGCTGGATGGAACGCCAATGATGGCGATCTTGTGCACTTCCAATGCACCCGGTGGGATGCTCAAGTCTTCGGCCTGTGGCCCAATACCCGTGCTGGCAGGAACAGGATTGCCCTGAGCAGCGCGAAGAGCGCGTCAAAGGTAATGCCAACCAGACGAAACGGCAGGGAGATCAGCCAGGCAAATGGCCAAAGAATCAGCGCGAGCAAAGCGAGGGGCCAGCAAAGCACCAGCAGGATCAGCCAACCAATGAAAGCAAGCATCGCAGTCGTCGCCGTCCAGGCTCAGATCGTGACGAACGCCACGTTCTTCTTCGCATTCACCATCCCGTAAAACGCCTCGTTTGCCTTCGCCCAGTTGGGTCGCGCCTTCATGGATGCATACCAGCGCGCAACGTTGGGAAATTGCGCGAAGTCGCAGTGAGTGACTTCACCCAGTGAGACAATCCCGGCGCCGAGGTAATCGGCGATTGTCAGCTCGTTGCCACACAGGTATTTCTTGTGACTGCCGAGCAGGTGCCGATCGAGTGCGCCCAGCCAGAACCGTGCCTTCTGCTTGCCCCACTCGACGGCTGCGTCCTGGGCCTCGTCGCTGCGCCGCTTGTGGTGCGGGAAAATCTGCGGATAGACCAGGCCGTAGCCGAAGTCACGATAGAAACCCGTGTTGAGCCAGTCCATCATCTCGTTGACCCGTGCGCGTTTCTGCAGATCCTTCGGGTAGGCAGGCGAGTCGATCTTGTCGGCGAGGTACTTGAGGATCGCCGAGCTTTCCGTCAGCCGGAAGTCGCCGTCCTCAAGCACTGGCACGAGCTTGCTCGGGTTGATGGCCTCGTACGCCGGCTGCAGGTGCTCGCCAGTCATCAGGTCGATGAGCTGGTAGTCGAGACCGATCTTGCTGTCCAGCGCGAACATAACGACCGGGCGGCTGACCGTGGAAACAGGGTGGTAGTAGAGCTTCATCCAGGAACTCCATCACTGGGTACATCAAATGTACATCAACCTGGAGGCAATGGCGCATACCCGAGGCTGCGAATGGATTGGTAGCCAGCGACGCCCGCTATCGCGTATCGTCCTGCTCATGCTGTCGCGGGGACTATTGCGGACCTGTCTCTGCCTGCTGGCGCTGGCGCCAGGATGGTGCCTCGCCTCCGAGGCGTTGATTCTCGTCAACGCCAATGTCTACACCGGCGCTGCCTCGCAACCACACGCCGATGCCATTCTTGCGATCGATGGACGCATCGCTTATGTGGGATCGAGCGCGGAAGCGCTGAAGCGCGCCCTGGCCGGTGCACGCAAGATCGACTTGGGCGGCCGCACCGTGCTGCCTGGTCTGACTGACTCGCATGCACACCTGGCAGGCATCGGCTGGCGCGAGCTGAACTTCGACCTGACCGGCGTCGAGAGTCTCGCTGCCCTGCAGCAACGCCTGCGCGACCGCGCCGCGAAGGACCAGAGCGCATGGATTGTCGGGCGCGGCTGGATCGAATCCCGCTGGACACCTGCTGCATTTCCGGCCCGCCTGGATCTCGACGAAGCCGCCGCGGACCGCCCCGTGATACTCGAGCGCATCGACGGCCACGCGATCATCGCGAACAGCCTGGCGCTCAAGCTCGCCGGCATCACGCGCGATACAGCCGACCCGCCCGGCGGCCATATCCTGACGGACCCTGTGACGGGAGAACCGACCGGCATGCTGATCGACGGGGCCATGGCGCTGGTCGAGAATCTCGTGCCACCGCCAACCAGAGAACAGGTCGAGATTGCTCTCGAAACCGGCGCGAACCGCAGCGTCAAGGTCGGCTGGACACAGCTGCAGTACGCAGGGACCACGGATACGGAAATTGAATTGCTGTGCCGGCTGTACGCTGAAGACAAGATCAAGCTCCGCGTGTACGCAGCTATTGGCGGACCCGGGCCGGACGCCGAACGCCTGCTGGCCCTGGGGCCCATTGCCAAGAGTTGCGATAGCCACCTGACCGTGCGTGGCATCAAGCTCTACATGGATGGTGCACTGGGCTCACGCGGCGCGGCGCTGCTTGCGCCCTACAGCGATTCACCGCAGGACCGGGGATTGCTGGTCAACCAGGCTGGCGAAGTCCTGCGGATCGCGAAGGCTGCGCTTCGTAGTGGCGTTCAGCTGCAGACGCACGCGATCGGTGATCGAGCCAATCGCCTCGTTCTCGACATCTACCAAAAGGCCTTTGCCAGCGTCCCGGCGGCGGAACGCGCAATTGCCGAGCCGCGCTTTCGCATCGAACACGCCCAGGTCCTGGCACCCGAGGACATTCCACGATTTGCGAAACTCGGTGTAATCGCTTCGATGCAGACCTCACACGCCATCAGCGACATGTACTTCGCGCCGAGCAGACTCGGACCCGACCGCGTCAAGGGCGCTTATGCATGGCGTTCGCTGCTCGATGCCGGTGCGATCATCACGGGTGGCAGCGATGCACCGGTGGAGCAGGGCGACCCGATCATCGAGTTCTACGCGGCAGTGACACGCCGCACGCTGGATGGCTTCGCAGGTCCGGACTGGGGCCTTGAGCAGCGCTTCACGCGCGAAGAAGCGCTCCGCTTGCTGACGTACTGGCCCGCCTACGCAGCATTCCAGGAAAAAGAGCGCGGCACGATCGAGGAAGGCAAGCTCGCGGACTTCACGGTGCTGTCCGCCGACATCATGCAGGTGCCGGATGCACAGATCCTGAGGGCGCGCGTCGCGATGACAATTGTCGGCGGGGAGGTCGTGTACCAGGAAGCTGAATCTCCGGCGCGATAACCCGGCCGCCGCGTCGGGCACCTGCGGCTGCTCGCCGAGGCCGGGTCGGAGTCCTGCGACAACTCCGACGATGTGCGCCATGCCTACGATCGCACGCTCGCATTCATCGGCAACCGCAAGATATTTTGAGCGGTCGGCGGGGTATGCGGATCGGGGAGTCGGGCCGCGGACGAGGGGCAGCTGACGCCGCCGGGTTCTTACGCAACCGACCGCTTCGGCAGCAGCTCCGCAATGCGATAGCGACCGGTTGCGGTCAGGCGGTCGTAGGCTGAATGCCGGCGCCGCAATTCCGCGCGGCGCTCGGTGAATGAGGTGGTCGCCAGAACCTCGAGCGAAGTCGAGGCCGCGAACAGAAAACCCTGCCCGGCGACACAGCCGAGTTCCACCAGTTCCGCAACCTCGTGTTCCTGCTCGATGCCTTCAGCGATGGTCTCGAGACCCAGCGTCTCGCCGAGCATCACGACCGCGCGGGCAAGCGCAGGGCCATCGCCAGACTCGGTCAGGCGGCTGACAAACGAGCGGTCGATCTTCAGGATGTCGATCGGGAAGCGGTGCAGGTAGGACAGCGACGAGTAGCCGGTCCCGAAGTCGTCGATCGCCAGGCGTACGCCCAGCTGCTTCAATGCCCGGAACTTTTCCAGGTTGACTTCGGTGTTGTGCATGATCGTGCTTTCGGTCAGCTCGATCACCAGGTTTTCGGGCTCCAGGCCCGAGTCTTCGAGCGCATGGCGCACGTCGGTCAGCAGATCGGCGTGCTGAAGGTGACGGCCGGAGATATTGACGGCGACGCGGAGACTGCTGCCGGAGGCAATCGCATCCCGCCAGCCACAAACGCGCCGGCAGGCCTCGGTCAGCACCCACTTGCCGAGCTCGATGATCTGGCCGGATTCTTCAGCGGCCTGGATGAACTTGGCCGGCATGATGAGGCCCTGTTCCGGGTGCTGCCAGCGCGCCAGTGCCTCGACACCGAGCAGTTCCCGGGTCTTCAGGTCGATGACCGGCTGGAACTCGAGGAAGAACTCGTTTCTCTCGAGGGCGCGCTCGATGTCTTCGCTGAGGCGCAGGCGTTCACGCAACTGCTCCTGCATGCGCTTCTGGAACACCATGTGCCGCCCCTTGCCGGCGGCCTTGGCGCCGTACATCGCGATGTCGGCGTTGCGCAGCAACTGCTCGGTATCGTCTTCCGCCTGCGAGAAGGCGATACCGATGCTGAATTCAATGTAGACGTCGTTGCCGTCGAGCGGAAGCGGCTTCTTGAACGACTCGATGATCGCCGTCGCAATCTGTTCTACGTCCGCGGAATCGTTGATTCCTTCCAGCAGGATCGCAAATTCATCGCCGCCCAGGCGCGCCACCGTATCCGCAGCGCGGGTAGACATGGCGAGCCGTTTGGCCGCGGTCTGCAGCAGCCGGTCACCGGCGTTGTGTCCAAGCGAGTCGTTGACGTTCTTGAAATTGTCCAGGTCCAGGAATAAGACCGCCACCTGTTGATTTGCACGGCGCGCGAGCGCGAGTGCGTGCTGCACGCGATTGCCGAACAGGGTGCGGTTGGCCAGGAGCGTCAGCGGATCATGGAGTGCGTGGTGGCGCAGCTGTTCCTCGAGCGCCTTGCGCTCGCTGATGTCACGGAGGTTGATCGCCAGTCCGCCGACGGCCGGGTCATCCAGCAGGTTACTGCCGACGCATTCGAGCGTGACGCGCGTGAATCCGCTGCCGACGAGCACCTCGATTGGCCCGACAGACTTGCCGCGGCTGGCGGCGACCTCGTTGAGAAATGCGGCAAGCCGGTCGCGGTCGGTGTCGGCGCAGAGCTTGAGGAGATTGCTCTTGACCAGAAGTTCCGGTGGCATTGAGAAGATGCGCTCGGCGGCCGGGGACACGAATCGCAGGCGCCCATTGATGTCTGCAATCAAGATCACGTCGGAGGCATTGCGAATGAGCGAGGCATAGCGGGCCTCGACCATGTCGGCGGCGCGCCGCTCCCGGAGCAGGGCGTCGTCACGCAGGATGACGCCCTGGCGCAGCATGACGAGCAGCGTCAGCACGAATACGACGACGGTCATGACGGTCGTCGGCTTGCCGGACTGATCGCTCTGGAAGTAGACGAGCACCAGGAACGACACGAGCATTGCGACGTACGGCAGGCCCTGGATCACGGACGTACCGATAGGGCTGGGTTCGGATTTGGCAATGAACCGGCCGCGCAGCTGTTCGCGCGCCCCGGCCACCAGCCAGGCATAGCACGACAGGTAGATCGCATCGGAGATTCCGCCCGGCAGGTACTCGCCCGTGACCTTTGACATGGCCCAGACAATGTCGGCCAGGAACATGGTAGAGAAGCCGATCGTCAGCAGCACGAGTGTGCGGCGCCAGAGCGGTCCGGTGCCGGCATGCAGCAGCAGCACGCCGAACGCCAGCACCATCACGCAGTTCAACGCAATATAGATCTGAGACAGGACATACTTGAGCAGATCGGGGTCGCCGTTGGCGGCGGTAGTGGGCCGGATCACGAAGAACCAGAAGAAGGCGCCGAAGCCCAGCATCAGGATCGTGGTGTCGAGGGCCAGGCGACGCCAGGGCACCCGCACGGCGCCGGCGCGGATCAAGGTCAGGATGGCCGCAAACACCAGCGGGTAGAACGCCAGGAAGAAAACGTCGCCAACCGACGGGAACGGGTCGCGGCCAAAGAGCCAGTAGGTCGAATTGAGCAGGTTGCCGACGCTATAGACCGCGAGGGAGGCGGCCAGCAGCATCCAGGTCCGTCGCGCCGAAGGATCGAGCGCGCTGCGCGCGGCCACCGCGGCGAGCACGGTCGCGCCCACGCAGCTCGGGAAATCCGAGAACAGGGTGAACATCTTGGACGCCAGCCCGGACCCTGCGCCGACAACGGACAGCAGGATCGCGGCGACGGTATAGATGATCAGGCCGACGGCGAAGACGCCCGTCCAGCCAGCCATGAACGGCCTGCGCAGCGTCAAAGTGTCGCCGAATGTCTCGCTTGGAGGCATATCGCTGGGTGCCCGTCTCTCCGGGTACGACCCTGCCCCCATGGCAGGCGGTCGGCCAAGTCATATGTAACCTCACGCGGTCCGTCGGTAACTGTGAACCGCATCAGGAAAACGAGCGGGAAATGGGCCAAGGACTGGCCGAGTGATATCAAAGGGCTGATCTGTGAACTTCGCTGGCCGTGCGCAAGTCAGCCGCAGTCACTTCCAGACAATTTTTGCCACGCGCATCAGGTTCTCTCCGAAGATTCCGCGGATCGCCGCGGGCGGATAACCGAGCCGCACAAGTCCGTCGGCGATGTCTGGAATCGCCTCCGGCGGCAGGAAACCCATGCCGGAACGGTAGCCCCATTCCACCGGCCAGAGCTCGCGGCTCTTGCGCCCGGGCTCCCCGACACCCGAGCCCCCAAACATGTAATCAAGGCCGAGCGCAACGTGCTCGGCGCCGACCAGTTGTGAAACGTAATCGACATGACGCACGAAGGCGTCCGATGTGGGCTCGCCTTCGCCAAGAAAAAGCCCGACGCCGTTGATGCCGACCACGCCGCCGGTCGCCGCGCAGGCCTTGATCAGGTCGTCCGGTATGTTGCGCGGGTGATCGCGAAGGTGGCGCGCATTCGAATGCGAAAAGATCACCGGCGTCTGCGACTGGTCCAGGATCTCGCGCGCTGTGCGGTAGCCGGTATGAGAGCAGCACTTGATCATACCGACGCGATCCATTTCCCTGAGGATCTCGCGACCGAGTTCCGTCAGCCCTTCATCCTCCGGATCATGACAGCCGCTGCCGGCAAGGTTCCGCCGGTTGTAAATGAGCAGCATCCAGCGCACGCCGATCTGGTACAGAAATTCGACCAGGCTGAGTTGCTCGCCCAGCGCGTAGACGCCCTCGACATCCAGGCACACAGCCAGTCGGCCGGACGCCTTTGCCGCACGGAGGTCGTCGGTGGTCAGGCCGAGCACATACTCGTCGGGATGACTCTGGACGTAGTGCCGGATGCTGGCTGCCATGCGAATCAGCACGTCGAGCGGCACGTGGCTGTCGCCGATGTTGATGGTCACGACGTCGACACCGGCCTTCCGGTACCGGGCGATTTCGGGCAGCCACTGCTCCGTGTCATTGAAGGGCAGGCAGGCGTGGTTGTCCCAGATGATTCCTGATGCGCTCATTGTGCTAGCATTCTAACGATGAAAATCTCCATGTACGACGCCTGCGTGCCGTCCGGCATCCGCATGATGACGAGCCTCGCGGCCATCCTTGAAAAGGCTGCCGCGCATGCGGAAGCGAAAAAGATTGACCCTGCGGTGCTGGTCAATGCGCGCCTGTACCCGGACATGTTCCCACTCGTGCGGCAGGTGCAGATTGCTTCTGATTCGGCCAAGGCTGGTGCAGCGAGACTGATCGGCCTTGAGCCGCCGTCCTGGGAGGACAATGAAAAGACGCTGCCCGAGCTGATCGTGCGCACGAAGAAGACGGTTGCCTTCCTCGAATCCCTGAAACCCGCGCAATTCGAAGGTTCAGAAGACCGGACAATCAAGTGGAAGTCACGCACGATCGAACGCTCGATGCAGGGACTGCCATACCTGGTCCACCAGGTACTGCCGAACCTCTATTTCCACGTGACGACCACCTATAACATCCTGCGTCACAACGGTCTCGAACTCGGAAAGATGGATTTTCTCGGCGGCGGCTAGTGTCAGCCAGATGCCGGGAGGCTGCCGAAGCGCCCGCTCTGATAGTCCCGAATTGCCTGCGCGATTTCGCGATCGCTGGTCATGACGAATGGCCCGTAGCCGACCACGGGCTCATTGAGCGGCTGGCCGCTCAACAGCAGCAGCGTCGCATCGGTATCCACGCCGATCGTGAACTCGCCGCCACTGCGATCCAGGATAACGAGTTGCGCTTCGCCGGCGGCCTGCGTGTCATTGATCAATGCGCGTCCATGCATCGGGATGATCGCCGTCGTGTGGCCCTCGGGCGTCGAAAGCGTCGCCGTCTTTCCAGCATTCAGTCGCAGGTCCCAGACATTCATCGGCGTGACCGTCCTCGCAGGGCCCTTGCGCCCGCCGAATTCGCCGGCGATCACGCGCAGGAGTCCTGTGCCGTCTGGCAATGGAACCGATGGGATGTCGCGATCGAGCAGCGTCTGGTAGCGCGGCGGGGACATCTTGTCCTTCGCCGGCAGGTTGACCCAGAGCTGCATCATTTCCATCTTGCCGCCGGCGCGCGTGAATTTCTCCGAGTGAAACTCCTCATGGACGAGCCCGGAGGCAGCCGTCATCCACTGCACGTCGCCGGGGCCGATGCGCCCGCCATTACCGGCGGAATCCCGGTGCTCCAGTTCGCCCTGGTAGACGATCGTGACAGTCTCGAAGCCGCGGTGCGGGTGTTCGCCGACGCCGCGGCGCTGGGTCGTGGGTTCGAACTGGCGCGGTGCGGCGTAATCGAGCATCAGGAACGGGCTTAGCTGCTCGCGTCCGAGGCCGTCGTAGCTGAATATCGAGCGCACGGGGAACCCGTCACCGACCCAGTGCGGCGGGTTAGGTTCATGAACAGCGAGTACCTTGCGTGTCTTGGTCATCGCGCCCCCTTGGCCAGCAGGCCCTTCAGATCCGGCGCAATGAGTGGCTTGCCCCTGGCGCCAAGGACCTTGCCGAAACGATTGCCTTCGATCCAGTCACGCGTTGCGGTCTCCATTTCGGCAGGCGTGCGCGCGACGAAGTTCCACCACAACAGAATTTCCTCGTCGAAGGGTGCGCCGCCGATCAGCAGCGTCCGCGACGCAGCGGACGAGCTGAGCTCGAGCGATGCGCGTCCCGTGCCCAGGTAGAGGAGTGTTCCGGGTTCGAGGATTTCGCCATTCAAGGCTGGCGCGCCCTCGAGCGTCAGTGCCGCGTGCTCGAAGGAAGAATCGAGCGGCAATGTCATTTTTGCGCGTCCGCGCGCTACGAGGTCGAGTCCGACCAGCGGCGTGTAGACCTTCGAGGGCGATCGTTCGCCGTCGCATTTGCCTGCGAGCACGGTGACGCGGAATCCGCCGCGATCGACGATTGGCAGGTCCGGATAGTGATGGAAGTCGGGCTGGCGATGACGCTGGGCGTTCGGCAGTGCAATCCAGAGTTGCGCGGCATGAAATCGCCCCGCACGGCCCATCGGCGATTCCTCGGAATGCGAGATGCCCTTGCCTGCGGTCATCAGGTTGACCTGCCCGGGATGAATCAGCTGTTCGCAACCCAGACTGTCGCGGTGCAGTACCTCGCCCTCGATCATCCAGGTGAATGTCTGCAGGCCGATGTGCGGGTGCGGGCCGATGTTGAGGCCCCGGCCCGGCTCGTAGTCCACGGGGCCTGCATGATCGAGGAAGCACCAGGCGCCCACCATGCGGCGATGGCGGTTTGGAACCGCGCGGCGGATCCCGAAACCATCGCCGATCACGGCGCGGTGTGCCTCGAGGCGCTCGTACTGCTCTCCAACATTGTTCATCCGGCACGTCCCTGTTGTCGATGGCCGCAGGCGGCCATCATGCGGTGAGATGGCAGCTGCTGACAATCGGGAGTAGTCTCGCGCCGCCCGCAGGGAGATGCCAATGCGCTCTGTGATTCTGGCCGCCCTGCTGGGCACGACTGCCTACCTCAGTCTCTGCGCCTGGCTCTTCTTCACGCAGCGCTCGCAGATCTACTTCCAGGTCCGGGAGGTGAATCCGCCGGGTGCTCAGTCGATCCGGCTGCCAAGTCGCGACGCGACGCTCAAGATCTGGGTGGTCGAGCGGCCAGGCCCGCGCGCGCTGATTTACTTCGGGGGCAATGCCGAAGACGTTTCCGCAAACCTGCCGACATTCGCTTCGGCGATACCCGATCACACCCTGTACCTTGTCAATTACCGCGGTTATGGCGGCAGCACAGGCGCGCCGTCCGAATCCGCGCTGGTCGCCGACGCGAATCTGATCTACGACCACCTGCATTCGCGGTATCCGGAGATTTCAGTAATGGGCCGCAGTCTCGGCAGCGGTGTCGCCGTGCAGCTCGCGGCGGCCCGCGAAGTGCGTCGCCTCGTGCTGGTGACTCCTTACGACAGCCTAGCGAATGTGGCAGGCGCCCACTTTCCGATGTTTCCAGTTGCGTTTCTGATGCGCGATCGCTACAACTCCGCCAGACGCGCTCGCGCGATACGCACGCAGGTGCTGGCTGTGATTGCAGGTGACGACGAGATCATCCCGCGTGCGAGATCGGAGGCGCTGGTAAACTCATTTCCGCAATCGCAGGTTCGCGTGACACTGCTGGACGGCGCCACGCACAATTCAATCGACCTGTACCCCGCCTACCTGCGCGATGTCGGGGACTTTCTGGCCGCGGACTGAGTCATAGATGTGCGGGGGGGGGCCTGTCGTGCGATCATGCGCCGAGTGCCGATGACCATGCATGTGCTGCCCAGGAAGTGGGCCGGTCTCGCCATGTTGGCAATCGCCATCCTGGCGTCCGGCTGCTCGGTGCAGCGCTTCGCTGCCAACAAGATCGGCGACACGCTCGCTGCGTCGGGCACGACGTATTCCGCGGACGATGATCCGGAGCTGATCGGTGCGGCACTGCCGTTCAGCCTCAAGCTGATGGAAAGCGTGCTGGCGTCTACGCCCGAGCACCGCGCGTTGCTCGCGGCGACCTCCGCCGGATTCACCCAATACGCCTACGCCTTCGTGCAGCAGGAGGCCGATGCCATTGCACTCGAGGACACGGATCGGGCCTGGGATGCGTGGAATCGCGCACGGCGGATGTATTTGCGCGCGCGCGACTACGGACTGCGCGGTCTTGACGTGGCCGTGCCTGGTTTCAGCGCAATGCTTCGAACGACTGCGGCTACCGCCGTTGCACAGGCGGGCGCCGCCGAGGTTGACCTGCTCTACTGGACCGCCGCTTCCTGGGCCGCGGCAATTGCTCTCGGCAAGGACGATCCATCACTGGTCGCCGACCTGCCACTGGTATCGGCCTTGATAGACCGGGCCTTCGCTTTGGACGCGGACTGGGACCGCGGCGCCATTCATTCCTTCCTGGTGACTTACGAAATGGCGCGCCCGGATGTTGTCGGTTCTTTCGATGATCGGGTCACCAGTGCGCGGACGCATTTTGATCAAGCCATCGCCCTGTCGCAGGGCAAGGCCGCGGGACCCTATGTCTCGTGGGCGGAGTCCGTCTGCCTGCCGCGCGAGGACCGCGTCTGTTTCGAGGAGATGCTCCAGGCGGCGATGAAGATCAATCCCGACGATGATCCACCCACGCGACTGGCCAACACGATTTTCCAGCGCCGGGCCGCTTGGCTGCTGGCAAATGAGGATCGCTGGATCCTGCCACCGCTGGACGAATCCGAGAGCCAAGAGGAAAAGCCATGAGCAGTAGCCCGCGATCCCTCCTGCGCCTTGCGGCGCTGACACTGGCAGTGTTGGCCTGCGGCGTCGGATTCAATGCGGGCGCTGCCGCAGGCACGGAACTTCGCATCGCGACCGTCGCGCCGGCCGGTTCTTCGTTCCACAAACGCCTGCAGACGCTGGGCAACGAATGGTCGCATGGCGCCGGCGGCGTCTCGATGAACATCTATGCGGGAACCCAGGGCGGGGAGTTGCAGATTGTCCGGCGCATGCGTGTCGGACAGATTCAGGGCGCGATGCTGACCTCGGTCGGCCTGGCCCAGATTGAACGCTCGGTGACCGCGCTCCAGTACATGCCGATGATGTTTCATGACTGGGACGATGTTGACGCGGTGCGTGAGAAGCTGCGCCCCGATCTCGAGCGTCGCCTGAGCGATGCGGGCTATGTCGTGATGTTCTGGGCCGACGCGGGCTGGGTGCGGTATTTCTCCAACAAGCCGATACAACGGCTGCAGGATCTGAAGTCGCTGCGCGTATACGCGAGTTCCGGCGATCCGGAAAGTGTCGAGCTGATGAAATCCTACTACACGCCCGTCGTCCTCGAGCCGGAACAGATACTGCTCGGACTGCGCAACGGAATGATCGATGCGCTGCCGGTGCCGGCGTTCCTGGCGAACTTCAGCCAGGTTCCGACCTATGCGCCATACATGCTCGACCTGCGCTGGGCGCCGATCACCGGTGCGCTGGTTCTCACCAAGCGCGCCTGGGACAAGCTCGATCCGGCGGCGCAGGCTTGGCTGCGCGAGACCTCAGACCGTGCCGGCGTCGAGATGCGCCGCGCCAGCCGGGCCGAGGATGAACAGGCGGTGCAGGCGATGAAGGACAAAATGGGCCTCAAGGTCCTGCCGATGACGGCAGAGGCCGAGCGCGAATGGCGAGCCGAGGTCGCGCGCATCTATCCACGCATCCGCGGCACGCTGGTGCCGGCGCCGATGTTCGACGTGACCGTCGAGACGCTCAAGGCCAGGCACGCAGCCGGCACGTGATGTCCTTGGTTCATCGTTTCGAGAACCTGCTGCTCGCGGCGGTCCTCGGGCTGCTCGTGCTGCTGGGCGTGGCAAGTGCCAGCACGACATTTTCCAACACCGACGAGCTGACCCGTCACCTGACGCTGCTGATCGGCATGCTGGGCGGCATGGCGGCCGCCCGCGAAGGCCGGCTGCTGTCGATGGGCACCATTGCGCATGCGATGCCGGCGCGATGGAAGCCCGCCATCGAGGCTTACACAGGGCTGGTTGCGACGACCGTGTCGGCGGTCCTGACGCTTGCGGCCTGGCAATTCGTGTCGGGGGAGGCCGGGTCGTCGAGTTCGCTCGCATTCGGGGTGCCGCGCATCGTGATGCAAGCCGTGATGCCGATTGGATTTGCCTTCATCACGCTGCGTCTGACCCGTCACGCGGGCAGCACCAATACCGTGCGTGCGGCGGTACTCGTTGCGGCTGTGGCACTGACGGTCGTCGTGTCGCAACTCGACGGCGGTATCGGATCGCTACGCACACCACTGCTGGTCGCTCTTGCTATTGCCATCCTGTTCGGTGCTCCGCTCTTTGTCGGACTCGCCGGCATTGCGCTGATCTTCTTCATCAGCGTGGGCGATCCGATCGCGTCGGTGCCGCTCGATCACTACGACCAGGTCACGAATCCGCTACTTGCGACGCTGCCCTTGTTCACGCTCGCCGGTTATATCGTGACGGCGACCGGCGCCGCGCGGCGCCTGGTGCGACTGTTGCAGGCCTGGACCGGGCACCTGCGCGGCGGACCGGCAGTGGTCACGGTATTCGCCTGCGCATTCTTCACGGCTTTCACGGGTGGATCCGGCATCACGATACTGGCGCTCGGCGGTTTGTTGATGCCGATACTGATGTCGTCGCGCTACGATGAACGCAAAGCACTCGGGCTGGTGACGGGCGCAGGATCGCTCGGCGTGCTGTTCGCACCCTGCCTGCCGCTGATCCTTTATTCGATCGTCGCCCAGGTGTCGATCGAGGCGATGTTCCTCGGCGGCGCCCTGCCGGGAATCCTGATGGTCGTGCTGGCCTGCGCCTGGGGTATCGCGATATCGCCCCGCGTGAAAGTGCGTCCGCGCTTCCGCTGGCGGCGAGTCATCGTCACGACCTGGCGCGCGAAGTGGGAGCTGCTGCTGCCGGTCGTGCCGCTGGTGCTGATCTTCGGCGGCTTCGTGCTGCCGGTACCCGCCGCTGCGATTACAGCTGCCTACGCAATCCTGGTCGCCGCTTTCATCAATCGCGACCTGCCTCGCGGCGAAAAGCTCGTCGCGGTCATGTGCGAGTGCGGACTGCTGGTCGGCGGTGTGCTGCTGATCCTCGGCACGGCGATGGGCCTGACCAACCTGTTGATCACCGAACATGTCCCGGACCGGCTGACCGTCTGGGTCGGTCAAGCCATCGAGTCACCCTGGGTATTCCTGGTGATGCTGAACCTGATCATGATCGTGCTCGGCTGCCTGATCGAGATTTTCTCGGCGATCATCGTGGTTGCGCCGCTGATCGTGCCGGTGGCGGCCGCATTCGGCGTCGATCCCGTGCACCTCGGCGTCATCATGCTTGCGAGTCTGGAGCTCGGCTACCTGATGCCACCCATCGGGCTCAACCTCCTGATGTCGGCGACACGCTTCCGGCGCCCGATGCTCGAGGTTGCCTGGGCGACGCTGCCGATGATGCTGGTGCTCGCGATCGGCGTGGCGCTCATCACCGCGTTCCCGCAGATGACGTTGGCCCTGCCGCGTTGGATTCTCTGACCAGCCGCAGCGAGCCGGTCACCGCACCGCGGCTCATTCTTCTATCGCTGGCCCAGTCCTGTGTCCCGGTGTACCGCGCCCTTCAGCATGGCAAATGCCTCTTCGACGACGGCGTTCTGGCCTTCGTTGGTCAGAATCGTGAACATGACGGTCAGGGCGCCAACCTGCAATGCGCCCTGGTTCATGTACCTGAATTCCTCAGGTTGCGGCGCGCGGTCCATCGCGACGAAGTAGAAGCCGACACCGCTGACACCCTGCAGGCGGCGGATCTCGAGGGTCTCCTCTACGACCTGGTCGCGAATTCGTTCTGCCGCACCGCGCACCGTTTCACGCAGCGTTTCAGCGTCAGGGACAGCCTTATCCGGCATGTCCGGCCAATCCGGCGTGATGTAGATCTCGAAGGCTGCACCCTCCCTCGGGCGCAGCTGGATGGTCGGGGACCCGCCATCGGCTGGCTGGTCCACGGTCTCATCCCAGGCCGGCGGCACCACGAGCTCGAGGGTGTCCAGATTCGGCAGTTCGTAGCGGTGTGCCCCGGTGTCCTGCGCCCAGCCGGGCGAATGCGCGGCCAGCAGGGCCACGAGCAGCACGATGGCAGTCACCAGACGGTTCATGGACAGGATCTCCGAGAGCAAAAAGGGCCAGCAATGCCGGCCCCTTATGCAGAATCACTCAGCCGGCCTGCGGCCGGATCCGCGCGCCGCGCTATGCAGGGGGTCCGCCCGATACGAAACCGACCTTCTGCAGTCCGCCGCGCTGCAACACGAACAGCACATTGGCCACGTACGCGTAGGGCGTACGTCGGTCCGCATCCACGTGGATCTCCGGCTGCGGGTCCTTGGCGTTTTCGATCGCGACATAATCCCGGAAAGTGGCGTGGTCGACGGCTGTCCCGTTCCAGCGAATGGTGCCGTCGAATTCGACGTAGATCTTCATGACCACGGGTTCCACGAGCGGCGGGTTCGGGTTGTCGCGCGGCAAGTCGATCTTGACCGCATGCGTCATCACCGGGATCGTGATGATGAAAATGATCAGCAGCACCAACATGATGTCCACGAGCGGAATGACATTCGGCTCGACCATCGGATCCGCACTGTCGCCCTTGACCGAAACTGCCATGAATTTCCCCCGCCGGGCCTTTACCGTTGTCTAATGGCCTGTTGAGTCCAAGTTTGCCCTTCATCCCGGCGGGGCGCAAGTCGCCGGTATCGGTGCTATCCTTTTAAAAAACGCACCCGGAGCGCGGAAATGCGGGGGAATCGATGACCAGAGCGACCGGCGACATTCGTAATATTGCCCTGGTGGGTCACGCCGGGGCGGGCAAGACCCTGCTGGCGGAGGCGCTTTTGTTCGGCGCAGGCAGCACCCGCGCCAAGGGCAATCTGGTCCGTGGAACAACGGTCTGCGACCATGATCCGCAGGCCCGCCGGCTGCAGCATTCCATCGATGCCACGATCTGCTGGCTGGAAACCGGCGGGGCGTACGTCAACCTGATCGACACCCCCGGCTACCCAGACTTCATCGGCCGCACCTTGCCGGTACTGGAGGCGGTCGAGACCGCGGCGGTCATCGTCAGCTCCGTCAACGGCGTCGAGGCGATGACCCAGCGGATGATGGATGTCGCGCGCGAGCGCGGTCTTTGCCGGATCATTGTCGTCAACAAGATCGACGCTCGTGATGCGAATACCGAGGCCACGCTCGAGGAGATCCGCGACCAGTTCGGCAGGGAATGCCTGCCAGTCAACTTGCCTGCAGGCAAGGGCAGCAAGGTCATCGACTGTTTTTTCCATAACGACGGCGAGGCCACCGATTTTTCTTCGGCGCGCGCCGCTCACACCGAAATCATCGACCAGGTCGTCGAGGTGGACGACGAGCTGATGGCCCTGTACCTCGAACAGGGCGAGGAATTGCGCCCGGAGCAGCTCCATGACCCCTTCGAAAAGGCATTGCGCGAGGGCCATCTGATCCCGGTGTGCTTTGTTTCGGCGGAAACCGGCACCGGCATCCCGGAGCTGCTCGAGATCCTCGCCCGCCTGATGCCGAATCCGGCGGAAGGGAATCCGCCGCCGTTCATGAAGGGCGAGGGCGACAGCGCCGAACGCGTTCAGGTCATGCCGGATCCCGCGCGCCATGCGATCGCGCATGTCTTCAAGATCATCATGGATCCCTTCGTCGGCAAGCTGGGCCTGTTCCGGGTCCACCAGGGAACCATCAAGAACGGCGCGCAGCTGTTTGTCGGTGACGCGAGAAAGCCGGTCAAGATCGCGCACCTGTTCCGGATGCAGGGCAAGGAGCACGGCGACATGCCGTTGGCGGTGCCGGGTGACATCTGCGCCGTCGCAAAGCTCGATGAACTGCATTTCGACGCCGTGCTGCACGATTCTCACGACGAGGACAACTTCGATCTGAAGTCGATCGCCTACCCGCCGGCGATGCTGGGACTCGCCATCGAGCCGGAACGGCGTGGCGATGAGCACAAGCTGGCGGAAGCGCTGCACAAACTGGCGATCGAGGATCCCTGCGTGCGCGTCGAGCACACGAGTGGGCTGAACGAAACCGTGCTGTACGGCATGGGCGATCTGCACCTGCGCGTCATGATCGAGCGCATGACTGAGCGCTACGGCGTGGCGGTCAAGACCCGCCCGCCAAGGATTCCCTATCGCGAGACGATTACGCGGCCGGCCGAAGGACATCATCGCCACAAGAAGCAGACCGGCGGCGCCGGGCAGTTCGGCGAGGTGTACCTGCGGATCGAGCCGCTGGCGCGCGGCACAGGCTTCGAGTTCGTCGACGACGTGGTCGGTGGCACGATCCCGAACCAGTTCATACCGGCCGTCGAAAAAGGCATCCGCCATGCGCTGATCGAGGGCGCGGTCGCGGGTTTCCCGATGCAGGACATCCGCGTGTCCGTCTACGACGGCAAGTATCACGCAGTGGACTCGAAGGAAGTCGCCTTTGCTTCCGCAGGCCGCAAGGCCTTCCTGGACGCCGTGAGCAAGGCCGGACCGACGGTACTCGAACCCATCGTGCATGTGGAGATCACCGCACCGGGCACGGTGATGGGCGATATCACGGCCGATCTGGCGACACGGCGCGCGCGTATCGACGGCAATGAGGCGCGCGCGCGCGGCCGCATCGTGGTCTCGGCATACGTGCCGCTTGCGGAAGTCACCGATTACCAGAACCGGCTCAAGGCGCTGACCGGCGGCGAGGGCAGTTTCACGCTGGCACTCAGCCACTACGATCCGGTGCCGCCGCGCAAGCAGCAGGAACTGGCCTCAGCCTGGAAACCCGCTGCCGGAGAGGAATGACCCACAAATGGATACCCGATCGGACACCCGGATCATGGCCGTTTTCTGTGACTTCGAGAATGTCGCACTCGGCGTGCGCGACGCGAAAATCCCGTCCTTCGACATCCGCAAGGTGCTCGAGCGCCTGCTGCTGAAGGGCAACATCGTCGTCAAGAAGGCCTACTGCAACTGGGAGCGCTACAAGGATTTCAAGGGCGAGATGCATGAAGCCGCCTTCGAGCTGATCGAAATTCCGCATGTGCGGATGTCCGGCAAGAACTCCGCCGACATCCGGATGGTCGTCGACGCGCTCGACCTCTGCTACACGAAATCGCACGTCGATACCTTCGTGGTCATGAGCGGCGACTCGGATTTCTCTCCGCTGGTGAGCAAACTGCGCGAGAACAACAAGATCGTCGTCGGTGTTGGCGTCAAGAATTCGACCTCCGATCTCCTGATCAGCGTTTGCGACGAGTTCATCTATTACGATGACCTGGTGCGCGGCGAGAATCGCGGGCGCAGCGCGCGGCGCGAAAAGACGGCGAAGGCGGCGACCAAGGCGCCGAGCACCCCGGACGACCGTCGCCAGGAGGGCATCGTTCTCGCAGTCGAGACGGCCGAGGAACTGTTCACGGAGCGTGATGCTGAGGAGAAGGTCTGGGGCTCGATGGTCAAGCAGGCCATCAAGCGGCGCAAGCCCGGATTCAACGAGAGCTACTACGGCTTCAAGAACTTCGGCAACCTCCTGGAGGAGGCCCGCGATCGCAAGCTGATCGATCTCGAATTCGATACAAAGTCGGGTGGCTACATCATCACGCGCATCGCGGCGGCTTGAGATGGCAAAGCATGTCGTCTGCAGTGCGGATGACCTGCCGGTCGGCAGCATGAAGGCCTTCAAGGCGGGGGAGCAGCGTGTGGTTGTCTATCATTTGCGCAGCGGATTCTTCGCGACCCAGGCCCAGTGCACGCACACCTTCGGGCCGCTTGCACGAGGCGAAATCGTGGACGGCTGCCAGGTGCAGTGCCCGTTGCATCGCGCGCGCTTCGATATCGCGACCGGCGCCGTCGTGCGCTGGGCGAACTTTCCGCCGGGGATCCAGCTCCTGGATGCCGTGCGCGGCGAGAAGGTGCTGCGCACCTATCCGGTCGTGGTCAGGCGCGGCAACGTGGAGGTGACGGCATGATGTGGCGCACGACGATGACGCGATGGGCCGCATTCATGCTGATGACCGCGGGAGCGGGTGCCTGCCAGGGGCAGGCCGGATTGCCGCCCACGGTAAATGACCGGGTGCAGTTGACAACGATTGCGAGCGGCCTTGCGCATCCCTGGAGTCTCGCCTTCCTGCCGGATGGACGCATGCTGGTGACCGAGCGTCCCGGGCGGCTGCGCTACGTGACGATGAAGGGCGAGATTTCGGATCCCATCAGCGGCGTGCCGGCCGTGTATGCGCATGGACAGGGCGGTCTGCTCGATGTCGCGCTGGATCCCGACTTCGGCGCCAATTCCACGATCTACCTGTCATACGCCGAGCCCGGTGATGGAGATCTCAACGGCACTGCCGTCGCCCGCGCGAAGCTGGACGGCGCGCGACTGACCGACCTGCAGGTCATTTTCCGCCAGATGCCGAAGGTGGCCAGCGAGAATCACTTCGGCTCCCGGCTCGTCTTCGCCCGCGACGGCAACCTGTTCGTCACGCTGGGCGAGCGCTTTAGCGAGCGGGATAGCGCGCAGGACCTTGGCACGCACCTCGGCAAGATTGTGCGTATCACGAAAGACGGCAAGGCGCCGGCGGATAACCCCTTCGTCGGCCGCAAGGGTGCGCTGCCCGAGATCTGGTCGTATGGGCATCGAAACGTGCAGGGCGCGACGCTCGATCCGGCGACCGGCCGCTTCTGGGCAGTTGAGCATGGGCCGCGTGGCGGCGATGAAATCAACCTGCCGGAAGCAGGCCGCAACTACGGCTGGCCGGTGATTACCTTTGGCAGGGAATACAGCGGGCCGGCAATCGGCGAAGGCACGGCAAAAGCCGGCATGGAGCAGCCGCTGTACTACTGGGTGCCGTCAATTGCGACGTCGGGCATGACATTTTACTCGAGCGATACCTATCCGGAATGGAAGGGCAGTCTCTTTGTCGGCGCTCTGAAGGCGCAGCTGGTCGCGCGCCTTGAGTTCGGCGCGGACGGCAAGGTGAAGGCGGAGGAGCGTTTCCCGGTCGGCGAGCGCGTTCGCGACATCCGCCAGGGTCCGGACGGCGCTCTTTACCTGTTGACCGACGAAGACGCCGGCCGGCTGCTGCGCCTGACACCCGCGAAGTAATCGAGTGGACCGCACCGAGCGCTTCTACAAGATCCGCCGCCGGCTGATCGAGAAGGGCGCCCTGACGCGGCGCGAGGTCGAGGAAGAACTCGAGATCTCGCACGCGACCTTCAAGCGCGACATCGAATACATGCGCGACCGGCTCAATGTGCCGATCGTCTGGTCACGTGAGCGCGAGGCGTACGTGCTCGATCCCGGCGCCGACGTCGCCGAGCTGCCGGGCATCTGGTTCAGCCCCGCAGAAATCTATGCGCTGCTCGAAATCGAGCATTTGCTCGAGCGCCTCGAGCCGGGCCTGCTGGGCCGGCAGCTCGATCCATTGCGCACACGGATGCGGGCCCTGCTCGAGCGCGGGGATCGCGGGCATCGCGAGATCCGCCGGCGCATCCGCGTGCTCGCGCTCGGAAGCCGCAGGGTCAATCGCGAGGTCTTCGAAGCGCTGTCGGTCGGGCTCTTGAGCCGCCGCCGGATCCGCATCCGCCACCTCAAGCGTGGCAGCGGCGAGATTTCCGAGCGTGTCGTGTCGCCGCAGCGCCTGGTCCATTACCGCTACAACTGGTATCTCGATGCCTGGTGTCATGTGCGCAAGGACCTGCGCGTATTCGCGGTCGATGCAATCAAGAGCGCCCTGGTCGTGGAAGAGCCCGCCCGCGAAGTAGCCGACGAGAGCATGGATCGCGTGCTGGGCGCCGGTTATGGGATCTTCTCCGGCGCCGAGACGCAGACCGCGGTGCTGCGCTTCACACCGGAACGCGCGCGCTGGGTGGCCGATGAAGTCTGGCATTCACGCCAGGCCGGCCGCATCGAGGCTGACGGCAGCTATGTGCTCGAGTTGCCCTACAGCCAGGAACCGGAACTCGTGATGGACCTGCTGCGCTATGGCGCCGGCGTACGCGTGCTCGCGCCGGAGACGCTCCGCGCCACGGTTGCGCGCGAGCTTGCGGCTGCGGCGCGCCAATACGCCTGATCGCGGTGCTGGTGTACTGTAGGTTCGTGAAAATTCCATTCACACGCTGGCTGGGTCTGGTGTTCGCAGCGGGTTTGCTCGCCGGTTGCCCGTCCCAGCCTGAACAGCAGGCGCAGGCCTCGGTCGCCGCGAGTCACGCGACGATCGTGGCTCTCGAGGCGCGCTTCGCCGCGGCCTCGCGCGAGCACGGTGCCAAGGCGGCATTCCTGGAATTCCTCGACGAGGAATCGATCGTGCTGCAGCCAGGTCCGACCTGGGGGCGGGCGGCCTGGACCGTGAATGAGGACCTGGCCGGCACGCTCGACTGGTTGCCCGATCGCGCGCAGCTGTCGGCCGATGGCAATCTCGGCTTTGCATCGGGGCCCTGGATCCTCGAGCCGCGCGATCCAGAGGGTCGCCGAGTCGAGGGCCGCTATGTCACCGTCTGGAAGAAGAGCGCCGCAGGCTGGCAGGTGTGGTTTGACGGTGGCTTCGGGCGTAAGCCTGCGGGCGCCTGGGAAGCGCGCAGCAAGGAACCGGCCATGGGGCCTTTTGCATGCGAGCGCGGCCCCGCGGTGCCGCCCGGCGAACTGCAGCTGCTCGACCTCGCGGTCTCCGGTATCCAGGGCGGCGAGACCCACCAGCAACGCATGCTTGCGCGGCTGGATGCAGATGCCTGGCTGTTCCATGGCCCCACGGTCGAGGGTGCAGGCGCAGCTGCCGCACGGGAAGCAGCGCTCGCCGCATTGCCGGTGGCGCTCCAGTACTGGCCAATGGGCGCCGGCATCGCCTCATCCGGCGATCTGGGCTACAGCTACGGACTCTCCGCGCCGGAGCCGGGTGCAAGCGCGGATGCCAGTTATGTGCACATCTGGTGCCGGCATGGCGACGGTTGGCGCCTGGCGCTGCAATTGCGCACCAGCCTGCCGTCAGGCTGAGCATGGTTGCGACGGGGCGTGCCAATGGCGGGCCAGGGCGTTGCGCGTATCCGCGCGGCATGAATAAGGTGTGCGGATGAATCTCAGCGTACTGCGCGGCAATCGCAACCTGCTGTTCTGGGGCCTGCATTCGATGGGCTGGATTGCGTATGGGCTCGCCCTGTACGTCGGTTCGGCCGTCTATGTCAAAGAACCCGGCTACGAGAAAGTGATCGTGGTCGCCACGGTATCCGGTTGGCTGTTGTCGGCGCCGCTGCGGTATCTGTACCGGCGCTTGTGGACCCGGGGGCCGCGCGCCGTCCTGATCGGAGCGATCGCGGCGAGCTGGCTGCTCGCCCTGGGCAGGGCCGCGATCATCAACACCTACATCATGGAATTCCTGAAGCCAATGTGGGCGATGGATCATGAGCCGATGCCGCTTGAGATTTTCGCCAACACGATCTACTCGATGCTGTTGCTGCTGTGCTGGAGCGGGATCTATTTCGGCGTCAAGGTCTATGAACGCCTGCAGCTCGAGCGGGAGGCGACGCTTGCGGCCTCCGCGCTCGCCCAGGAGGCGCAGCTCAAGATGCTGCGCTACCAGCTCAATCCGCATTTCCTGTTCAACACGCTGAATGCGATCTCGACCCTGGTGCTGGACGGCCAGAATCGCATTGCCAATCTCGCCGTCTCCCGGCTGTCGGAGTTCCTGAGGTACACGCTGGACCAGGATCCGATGAAGAAAGTCACGCTGCGCCAGGAACTCGACGCATTGAATCTCTATCTCGGCATCGAGAAGCTGCGCTTCGGCGATCGCCTGAAGCTGGAGTTTGACGTGGACGAGCGCAGCGAAACGGCGCTCGTGCCGTCGCTGCTGCTGCAGCCGCTGGTTGAGAACTCGATGAAATACGCCATCGCGCCGCGCGAAGAAGGCGGATCGGTGACCGTCATCGCGGGCATCGAGGGTAGCGGGCTGAGGCTCGCCGTCGTGGACGACGGGCCGGGCCTGCCGGTCGGGAGCACCGCCGGCAATGGCCGCGGGGTCGGACTTCGCAATACGCGCGAGCGCCTGCAGGTACTATATGGCGACACGCACCGCATCGAGGTCGCGGATGCAGGCCCGGGCCTGCGCGTCGAGATACGCCTGCCGCTGGAAATCTGAGAGCGATGGGAAACCGGATTCGCGCAATCATCGTCGATGACGAGCCGCTGGCGCGCCGCGGGCTGGAACTGCGCCTGGCGGCTTTATCCGATATCGAAATCGTCGCGCAATGCGCCAATGGCCGCGAGGCGGTGGACGCGGTCGCGACGCACTCACCCGACTTGATGTTCCTCGACATCGAGATGCCGGGTATCGACGGCTTCGAGGTGCTGCGCCGGATTCCACAGACCAGCATGCCGATGGTCGTGTTCGTCACGGCCTATGACCGCTATGCGATCGAGGCATTCGATGCCCACGCCCTCGATTACCTGCTGAAGCCGCTGATCGATGAGCGCCTCGACAGCGCGATGGCGCATGTGCGCGATCATTTTGTGCAGCGCCGCTCGATCCGTCATCGCGAGCAGCTTGTTGCGCTCCTCGCGAGCGTGACGGGCGAGGGCCAGTTGGATGCAGAGGAGTGGCTGGCCCGGGGTGTGGATGGCGTGGGTCGGCGCTGGCCCGACCTGCTACCGATCCGGTTGGGCCGCGAAACGATCCGGCTGCAGGTCAACGCAATCGACTGGATCGATGCGGCGGGCGATTACATGTGCGTGCACGCTGAGGGACGCACCCACGTCGTGCGGGCGACCATGAAGCAGTTCGAGGAACGCCTGGACCCGTCAAGCTTCCAGCGCGTGCACCGTTCGACCATCGTCAACATCCGGCGGATCCGCCGGCTGAAGCCGCACACGAATGGCGAATATTTCCTGACGCTGGAAGGCGGCCACGAGCTGAAGCTGAGCCGCAGCTACCGCGACCGGCTGGAACGGATACTGGGTGATCGCTGAGTAGCTGTTGCCCGCCAGGCGGGGCTCAGCGCTGGCTGACCGCGCAATGCTCGGTGGGTGCCTGCGGAGGCTCGCCGCTGCCGCACCAGCCGAAGAACAACTGGAACAGCACGATCAACATCGCTGCCATGGATTCCATGGGCAGATTCTAGGTTGCGGCCCGGTCACCTGCGATGGGTGGGAGCTGTCGCTGGTCTCGTCCTGGGGGCGTCTCGTCGCAGCGGTCGGGGAACGTGGGGCAGATGGGCGCCGGCACCATGCCCTGTGTCTGTCATTCCGCGTAACTACCTGTTTTATAATAACAATCAGTTACTGTTCGAGCACCCATTCGATCACTGCGCCCTGGATCAGCTCGCCGACGCCATTCTGCACGCCCGGATGGTTGATGTAGACGGCGACGGCATAGTGCCTTCCCGATTGGCCCGTGACGTATCCGGCAATCGTGCTGACGTTCTTGAGCGTGCCGGTTTTCATGCGGATGCGGCTCGGGTCGTCCATCTTTTCGAAGCGCCGGCGCAAGGTACCGTCCAGTCCACCCAGGGCCAGCGACGCCAGGAACTCCGGCGCGTAGCGGCTCTTCCAGGCGCTGATCAGGAGCCGCGCCATGCTGTCGCCGGAAATGCGTGCCTCCCGCGAGAGCCCCGAGCCATTGCCGATGACGAGTTCCGGAAACTCGAGGCCGCGGCTCGCGAACATTTCCCTGATCGAGGCCTCTCCCGCGGAAGCCGTTGCCGGGGTTCCGCTGGTTTCGGCGGCCACGGTCAGGAGCAGCGTGCGCGCCATCACATTGCTCGAATACTTGTTGGTGACGCGAACGATTTCCTCCAGCGACTGGGATTCCTGCGTGAGCAGCAGCCGGGCCGCCGGAGGCGTGGGGGCACGCAGCATCCCGCCGCTGAATTCACCACCCTGCTGGCGCCACAGGGTCACGAAAGTGCCGTACGCGTATTCCGCCGGTTGCATGATGGCGCGATGAAACGTCTGTGGTCCGCAACTCGCGGACAGCCGGCCGGTCACGACGACGCGTTCTGGCGCGTCGTCTGGACTCGTGATCGTGATGCGACGATTCCGTCCCGCGCAACGACCCGCGGTGAGCACCACGCGATTATCCACGACGAGTCCTGCGGGAAACGGCTGGATTGCGATTTCGACACCGCTGTCGTCGTCGGCGGGCCGCACCACGAAATCCGCCGACTGCCAGTTGACCAGCAGTGCGTCGGGCAGCACGTTATAGGTCCGCCAGGACTTCCCGTCGAAGTCCTCCGGGCGTTCGTTGAGGGCCGCGAACCGGGTCTGGTCAATGACGATGTCGCCCTCGATGACGCGCAATCCCGTCTGGCGCAGATCGGTGACGAACCGCCACCAGCGCTCGATGGTCAGCAGCGGATCACCACCGCCCTGCAGGTACAGATTTCCCTTCAGGACTCCCTTGGCCACCGGCGCGTCGGACCATGCCCGGGTCTTCCAGGCGTAAGCAGGGCCCAGCAGTTCCAGTGCCGCCCAGGTTGGCACCAGCTTCATCGTCGAAGCCGGCTGGCGCGGCATGCTGGCATTAAGCTCGACGAGGCTTTCGCCGCTCGCCACATCGCGCACCACGACCGTGACTGCGGAGTCCGGCACTAACTGCTGCTTCAATACGGTGCGCGGGCGCTCCGGAAGGCTGTCGGCGTGGGAGACCTGTGCGGCGAGTGCCAGGCACGTGATCAGGCGGAGGGTACGGCAGGTCATTTGATGTAATACTAATGTGCGCGATTGCAACTTGCAGGAATCGCGACAGTCAGAGCGCTTCATCGATTGACATTCCCGGGGACTCAATGACGAGACTCACGCAATTCGTGTGGCCTATCGCCCTGTTCGTTGCCCTGGTGGCATGCGGCGCGAAGGAGCCGCCCGCCGCGGAGCTTGCTGAAGCGCCAGCGCCAGCGCCTGCGATGCAGGATGCAGCGCAGGCAGTCGCCCCTTTGCCTGCCATCGTCACCGGCCTGCCAGATTTCAGCGCGCTCGTCGCGGCCTACGGCTCGGCGGTTGTCAATGTGACGACCATCGCGCAGCGCGAAGTCAATGACGAAGGGGCGCATGGGCTTGCACCAGATGATCCGTTCTACGATTTCTTCCGGGGCTTCGGGTCGCCGCACGGCCAGCAGCCACCGCTTGCGCGCGGCGAAGGGTCCGGGTTCCTGATCAGCGCCGACGGCTACATCCTGACCAATGCCCATGTCGTGGATCGGGCGCGCGAGGTGACCGTACGGATGACCGACCGGCGCGAATACCGTGCAAATGTGGTCGGCGTGGACACTCGCACCGATGTCGCCGTGCTGAAGATCGGGGCTGAAAAGCTGCCATTCGTCCGTATCGGCAGTCCTGCTGCGCTCAAGGCCGGCCAGTGGGTCGTTGCGATTGGCTCACCATTCGGTTTCGACAACTCCGTGACGGCCGGCATCATCAGTGCGACTGCGCGGTCCCTGCCGGGTGACGCCTACACCCCGTTCATCCAGACCGATGTCGCCGTCAATCCCGGTAATTCCGGTGGGCCGCTGTTCAACATGCAGGGCGAAGTGGTCGGCATCAACTCGCAGATTTACAGTCGTACGGGCGGCTACCAGGGCGTGTCCTTCGCGATCCCGATCGACGTCGCGATACACGTCCGGAATCAACTGGTTGCTACGGGACGGGTCGAGCGCGGGCGTATCGGCGTGACGATCCAGGACGTCAACCAGGCGCTGGCCGACTCATTCCGGCTGCCGCGCCCGTATGGCGCCCTGGTCAGCCAGGTCGAGGATGACGGACCGGCGGACAAGGCCGGACTCAAAGCGGGTGACGTGATTCTCGCGGTCGATGGCCGTGCCGTCGAGCGCTCCGGCGAATTGCCGGCCATCATCGCCGGCATCAAGCCGGGCAGCGAAGCCACGCTCGAGATCTGGCGCGACCTGGCGAAGCGCAAGCTCAGCATCAAGGTCGGTGAACTCCAGGACGACCCCGAGGTCGCGTCGCGGCAACCGACGGGAAATGCTGATACGGGCAAGCTCGGGCTCGCTGTCCGGCCGCTTTCCGGCGGCGAGCGCCAGCAGTTGCGCACCGAGGGTCGCCTGGTCGTCGAAGAGTCGGGCGGCCCGGCGGCGGAGGCCGGTGTCGAGCCAGGTGACGTGCTGCTCGCCGTAAATGGCGCGCCGGTCGCATCGGTCGGTGAATTCCGCAATTCGGTGACGAAAACCGGCAGCACGGTGGCACTGCTGATCCAGCGCGGCAATGCCCAGATCTACATCCCCGTGAGAGTAGGGTCGTGACGTGGCGCACGGCGGCGATGGGCCTCCTGCTGCTCGGCGCAGCGACCGGGCTTCAGGCTGCGGATGCGCCGCGCGCGCCGGGCACGACATTTCGCGACTGCGAGAACTGTCCTGAGATGGTTGTGGTTCCGGCAGGCAGCTTCGTGATGGGCACGCCGGCCGAGGGCGGAACACTCGTGATCCAGATACCGCATGCGTTTGCGCTGGGCCGCAATGAAGTGACGCGCGGCGAGTTCGCGCATTTCATCGCCGACAGTGGCCATGAGCCGCGGCCCGGCTGCCGCAACTGGGATCCGGTACTTGCACGCTTCAACGACGATGCGCAGCGCAACTGGCAGAACCCGGCGACACCGGTCGAGCCGATGGACGATCATCCGGTGACTTGCGTAACCTTTGTGGATGCGCGCGCCTATGTGGAATGGCTTGCTCGCGAGACCGGCGAGCGCTACCGGCTGCCTTCTGAGGCTGAATGGGAATATGCAGCCCGCGGCGGAACGACGACGCTGCGTCCCTGGGGCGATGCGCCGGAGGACGGCTGTGAATTTGCAAATACCTACGACGTGACGGCGGATGCCGCCTATCGTCTCGGCTGGCCGCATGCGGGTTGCCGCGACGGATTCGCCGACCTCGCACGGGTCGGCCTTTTGCAGGCTAACTCCTTCAACCTTTACGACATGATCGGCAACGTCCAGGAATGGGTACAGGATTGCGCGACCGATAGCTTTATCGGCCGGCCGCGCGATGCGCGCGCCTGGGAATGGCTGGGCGGTTGCAAGCGCCGCATCCAGCGCGGGGGCAGCTGGCTGACGCCACCCGATCGCAGCCGCAGCGCGTACCGTGTTGCCGCGTCCGAGGGCGATCGCTCCGATGACACCGGGTTCCGGATCGCGAAGGACCTCGAGCAACGCGCTGCGCGCGACGAGGACCGCTGATGCGCCGGCTCATAGCGGTCGCGCTGATGATGGTCGCGCACTTTGCATTCGCGCAGCAGGCACAGCCCGCGCCGCCGCCAGCAACCGGGGACTGTTCCGTCTGCCCGGAACTCGCACTGGCGCCGCCCGGAAAGTTCCTGATGGGCTCGGCACCCGACGCGCTCGAACTCGATGCGGCCACTGGCGAGGCACCGGCGATTGCGATTGCGTTTACCAGGCCCTTTCATGTGTCCCGCCGTGAGATCACGGTCGCCGAGTTTCGTCGTTACGTCGAGGCGACCGGCGCGGATCCGGCGCCCGGCTGTCGCGTCTGGCTCGGCGGCCAATGGGTTCTCGAGCGTGATCGCAGCTGGCGCGATCCGGGATTCGCGCTGCCGCCGCAGGATGCCGAACCCGTGGTCTGCGTCAACTGGGAAGACGCCCGCGGCTACGCCGAATGGCTGTCCAAGGAAAGTGGCAAACGCTACCGACTGCCGTCGGAGGCGGAATGGGAATACGTCGCACGCGGCGGCACTTCATTCCCGCGCTTCTGGGGCGAACGCGATTCGCATGAAGGCGCGGTTTTGTCGCTCGCCTGCGACTTCGCGAATGTCTACGACTCGTCAGCCGTCGATGCGTATCATTTCCCCTGGCCCAACGCGCGCTGCAGCGACCGCGTTGCGGCGCTGGCGCCGGTCGGGCAGTACAAGCCGAATGCCTTCGGCGTGTTCGACATCATCGGTAATGTCCGCGAATGGGTCATGGACTGCTACACGGCGAGCTACGCCGGGCGGCCCGAGGACGTTCGTGCCTGGACCTGGCAGGGCGGTTGCGAGCTGAAGGGCGTTCGTGGCGGGTCCTGGGCGAGCCGGCCGCGCAACGCCCGCGCGCCCGCGCGTGGTGCCGAACTGACCGCGCTTCGTCAATCGGATCTCGGATTCCGCGTCGTCCGCGATTACGAACAGGAGAATTAGGTGGTGCCGGGTCGCAGGTTCGTAGTCGTGGCGAACAACTACGAACCTGCGACCCGGCACCTATAGGGGGCCCTATAGGTGGATGAGGCGCCAAGCTCCGTGCCGCCAGCGCAGCCAGAGGGCGATTCCGATCGCCAGCACGTAGACCAGAAGGGCGGTCCAGCCGCCGACGGCACCGAAACCGAAGCCTGGGGCATCTTCGATCCAGCCGCGGCCCGGCGAGAATGTCAGCAGATGTGCCAGCGGCAGGAACAGCAAGGTCGCGCACGAGAATACGATCAGTGCCGGTACGCGTGCGTCGCCGGCGCCGCGCAGGCAGAATGCGCTCGAAAAATTGACGCCGTCGAAGAACTGGTAGGCGGCGGCGATCCACAGTAGCGAGGAACAGAGCGCAATCACCTCGCCGGCGCGCGGATCGGCAGCATTCACGAATAGTGGCGCGAGCCAGGTACCGACCAGCGCGATGACGATACCGAGCCCGCCCATGAAACAGGCGACGACTGCGATGATGCGATTGCCGAGGCGCTCGGCCCAATCGCGGTCGCCGGCGCCGATCGCCTGGCCGACGAGCGTCGTGCCAGCGAGCGCAAGACCGATCCCCGGCATGTAGGCGAGCGACGTGAAGATTGTGACGATCTGCGTCGCTGCGCCATCCACGATACTCATGCGCACCTGCATCAGCTGAAACACCGCGGCGGCGCCGATATCAGCGGAGGCGGTCATCGCCATTGGCAGGCCGATGGCGACGAGCGTGATGACGCGGCCGATCCGGGGTCGCCAGGTCAGGTGCGCCTGGAAGCGGGAGGGCTCGAGACGCAGGATCATCACGATGGCGAGCAGCACACCCAGAAGTTCCGCGATAGTCGTCGCCCAGGCCGCGCCCGCGATGCCGAGGCCGAAACGGAAGATCAGCAGTTCATTCAGGACGATATTCGCGAGCGTGACGACCAGGCCGACGATCAGCGGATTGCGGGTGCGTCCGACCCCGTTGAAGTACGCGACGGCGGCCCACAGCGCCGCGGCCAGCGGTCCGCCAATCATGCGCGGCCCCCAGAATTGGAGCACCAGCGCTTCCACATCGGTCGGCAGGCCGAAGGAATGGAACATCCATGGCGCGATGGCGATCGTCAGGATGAATGCAGGAATCGTCAGCACCGCGGCCCATAAACCCATCCACGCCATCTGGCTGGTGCGACGGTAGCGGCCGGCACCATAAGCCTGTGCGACCAGGGTCTGCACGCCCATTGCAACGCCGCCGATCAGGAACAGCGCCAGCAACGAGAGCCAGTGCGCCGCGGAGATCGCAGCCGTGGCCACGGTGGACAGCCGCCCGATAAACCAGGTGTCGGTCAGGTTCAGGATCGCCTGGACGGTGCTGTTCAGCACCAGCGGCAGCGCGAGCGCCGCGACGGCACGCATGTCGATGTGACGGCCGCCGTCGGCGCTGACGCGCATCGCCGGCAAGGCTGGTTTGCGGCTGTCTGTATGGGCCATGAAGCGCAAGCCTATCATCGGCTAGAATGCCGGCGCTTGACGCCATTACGCGCAAGGCCGCGTCCGAGGAATCCCGTGAGCGAAGCTGTGAATCGCGACGTCATCAACACCGAATGCGTGATCATCGGCGCGGGTCCGGTAGGCCTGTTCGCGGTCTTCGAACTCGGACTGCTCGGCATTAAATGCCAGGTCGTGGATGCGCTCGCGCATCCTGGCGGTCAATGCACCGAGCTCTATCCGGACAAGCCGATCTATGACATCCCGGCGCTGCCGATTTGCGGCGCGAAGGAACTGGTTGACCGGCTACTGGAGCAGATCAAGCCCTTTGGCGCGGGCTTTCACCTGGGCCAGGAAGTCGCGGAGCTTGGGCGGCGCGCTGACGGGCGATTCGACCTTGTGACCAATACGGGCACCCGCTTCGACGCGGGCTCCGTGATCATCGCGGCCGGGCTCGGTTCCTTCCAGCCGCGCAGGCTCATGGTGCCGGAGGCAGAGCGCTTCGAAGGGAAGCAGATCCACTATCGCGTGCGCAGCGCCGGGGAATTTCATGGATGCGACCTGCTGATCGCGGGTGGCGGCGACAGCGCGCTCGACTGGACACTGGATTTTTGCGGCAAGGCCCGCTCGATCACGCTGGTGCACCGGCGCGCCGAATTTCGTGCCCAGCCTGCAAGCGTTGCGCGCATGAAGGAACTCGTCGCTGCCGGCCGGCTGAAGCATCTCGAGGGCACGATCAGCGCGCTGACCGTCGACGGCGACCGGCTCGTCGGCGCGAAGGTGCTGGGCCCTGACAAGACATTGACCGAGGTCGCCTGCGAGCAGCTGCTGGCGTTCTTTGGCCTGCATCCAAAGCTCGGCCCAGTCGCGAACTGGGGTCTGGCGCTCGAGAAGAAAGCAATCAGCGTCGACACCGAGAAATTCCAGACCAGCGAACCAGGCATCTTCGCAATCGGGGACATCAACACCTACCCCGGCAAGAAAAAGCTGATCCTGTCGGGCTTCCACGAAGCTGCGCTTGCGTCATTCGGCGTCCAGCATTATGTCTATCCGGAAAAACGCCAGTTCCTGCAGTACACGACAACCAGTCCGATCATGCGGCAGCGACTCGGTGTCGCGCCGCCGGATTGAACAGCACCGACATGGACAAGCGCCTTGCCGATCTATTGAGCCTGCTGGACCTCGAGCGCCTCGAGGACAACCTGTTCCGCGGCCAGAGCCGCGACATCGGCGCGCCGCAGGTGTTCGGCGGGCAGGTGCTGGGCCAGGCCCTGGTCGCGGCATCGCGGACGGTTGACGATCGCCTGGTGCACTCACTGCACGCCTATTTCCTGCGCCGCGGCGACGTCAATGCCCCGATCGTGTTCGAGGTGGACCGCAGCCGCGACGGCGGCAGCTTCACCAGCCGCCGCGTCGTCGCAATCCAGCACGGCCAGCCGATCCTGACGATGTCTGCGTCATTCCAGATCACCGAGCCTGGCCTCGATCATCAGGCGCCGATGCCGGTGGCGCCGCCGCCCGAGGGCCTGCGCGAGCTGGGCGAGATCAACGCGGAGATGCTCGATCGGGTGCCGGAAAAGGTGCGCTTTTTCTTCCAGCATCAGCGGCCATTTGAATTCCGGCCCGTGAATCCGCCGAATTACCTCGACCGGGTCAAGACCGCGCCGTCCAAGCAGGTGTGGTTCCGCGTGCTGGATCGTCTTCCGGACGACCAGCCGCTGCACCGCTGCCTGCTGGCCTACATTTCCGACTATCACCTTCTGGAAGCTGCGACGCTACCGCATGGCGTCTCGTTCCTGCAGCTGCAGATGGCGAGCATTGATCACGCGATCTGGTTTCACCGCGACGTGCGCGTGGATGAATGGCTGTTGTACGTGATCGACAGCCCGAGTGCCTCGGGCGCGCGCGGCTTTGGCCGCGGCGTGATCTATTCCCGCGACGGCACGCTGGTCGCAAGCGTCGCCCAGGAAGGCCTGATCCGCCAGCACAGCGAATGGACGAGTCCCGCGGGCCAGCAGAAGTGACGCGGGCGCGTCAGCGGTACAGCTTCTTCCAGATGAAGTAGACGGGAATCCCGGCCAGCGAGATCGCGACATTGGCGAGCGCGATCTTTGGCGTATGGACCAGCGCATTGCCGAGCACGAGCAGGACCGCGGCCACATACAGGAAGAGGATCCAGGGATAGCCGAAGCTGCGATAAGGGCGCTCGACATCGGGCCGCGTGCGGCGGAGCCGCCAGACGCCGATCACCGCGAGCGCGTAGAAGGGCATGAGGCCCAGCACGAAGGTCGCCGCTAGCTGCTCGAATGTCCGGATCGACACATAGGTGCAGGCGATCCCCGCGGCCACCATGATCGCGATGTGCGGCGTCTTGTGACGCGGATGGATGCGGCCGGTCGCCGCGAAGAAATTACGATCACGACCCATCGCGAAGAAAACTCTCGGCTCGGACATCGTAAGTCCCGCAAGCGCTCCAAATGTCGAGACCATCACCAGACCAGAAATGAGCGAGGAGGCGCCCGTGCCAAGCACGCGGCCCGCGGCATCGGCGGCAACGAGCGGCGAGCCCTGAATCGCGTCCAGCGGCAGGATATAGAGATAGGCAACATTGACGGCGAGATAGACGATCATGATGCCGCCGACACCCAGCATCAACGCCCGTGGCACGTTGCGCTGGGCGCTCCGCACTTCGCCCGCGAGATTGCAGAAGGAAGATGCGCCTTCATAGGCCCACAGCACGGCCACGAGCGCGAGCAGGAAGCCGGGCAGAGTCGCCGGTGCCCAGTCGATTTCGGTGGCAAACGCTCCGCCGGCGGGATCGCCGAGCGCCATGACGAACAACGCAAGCGACACGAGCGCGACCACCTTCATGAACGTGAACACGTTCTGGATGCTGGCGCCCAGCATCACTGACCGGTAATTCGCTGACGCGACCAGGATGATCAGGCTGACGGCGACTGCGCGGCGGCTGAAATCGGTCAGTGGCACGAACTTGCCGAGGTATTCGGCGAAGACCATCGCGATTGCGGCCCATCCCGCAGGGTTGATCAGCAGGAAGGTCCAGCCGTAGACGAAGGCAGCGAGCTCGCCGAATGCTTCGCGGATGAACACATACAGGCCGCCGGAACGCGGATACATCGCGCCAAGCTCTGACAGCAGCAGCGCAAAGCACAGTGTCAGCAGGCCGCCGGCGACCCAGACGAGCAACATGCCTCCGGCACTTCCGGTCTGCGTCGCTACTTCCGCCGGAACCCGGAAGATGCCGCTCCCGATCGTGACGCCCGCGACGGTTGCGACCGCGGTCGCCAGATTCAGGCGGCGCGGCAGCTGGTCAGCGGGACCCGATGACATGTGCTCGCCTCGGCATGCCGGGGTGGGCAGCATGACAGCTTGGGACCCCGGCCGTCACGTGCCCGGTTCGAGCACCTTGCCGGGATTCATGATGCCGAGCGGATCGATCACCGTCTTGATGCTGTGCATCATGGCGAGCGCCACCGGATCTTCGTAGCGGCGCAGTTCCGCGATCTTGAGCTGCCCGATTCCGTGCTCGGCGCTGATGCTGCCGCCATGGCTGGCGACCAGATCGTGTACTGCACGCTGCACCTGCACCGCGACCGCGAGGAGTGCATCGTCCGTACTCTTGGCGGGACTCAGATTGAAGTGCAGATTGCCATCGCCCAGATGCCCGTAGGCGACCAGTCGCGCCTGCGGAGCGATTCGCACGAGCAGCGCGCGGCCTTCGTCGATGAATTGCGGCAGTCGTTGTGGCTCGACCGAAATGTCGTGCTTGAGACCGGCGCCTTCCTGGCGCTGCGCCTCGGGGATCGTCTCGCGCAGCCGCCACAGGGCCTCGCGCTGCGCCTCGGAAGTGGCCGTCACGGCATCAGCCGCGCGCCCCTGTGCGATCGCATCCGCCAGCACCGACTCGAAACGATCGACCAGGTCGGAGTCAGCCTGTGGCAGGGAAATTTCCGCCAGCACGTACCAGGGAAATGGCGCGCCAAACGGATCGCGGGTTCCGTCAATGTGGCGGCAAACGAACTCGAGCGCGATGCGCGGCATGAGCTCGAAAGTAGTGACGGCCGCACCCAGCCCGCTCTTGAGTACGGACAGGAGTTCAAGTGCAGCGGCAGGCGATGCCAGCGCCACCATTGCGGTCGCCATGCCCGCGGGTTTCGGGAACAGCTTGACGCAGGCGGCGGTCACGATGCCGAGTGTCCCCTCGGCGCCGATGAACAACTGCTTGACGTCGTAGCCGGTGTTGTCCTTGCGTAGCGCGCGCAACTGGTCGAGCACTCGACCGTCGGGGAGCACGACTTCGAGACCCAACACGAGTTCGCGCATCATGCCGTAGCGCAACACCGCGGTTCCGCCGGCATTCGTGGAGATGACACCGCCAAGCGTGCACGAGCCTTCCGATCCCAGTGACATCGGCAGCAGCCGGTTCGCTGCCGCCGCCGCTTCCTGCAGGGGCTCGAGCACACAGCCGGCTTCGGCTGTCATCGAGTCGTTCAACGCATCCACCGAGCGGATGCGGTTCATCCGGCGCAGCGACACGACGATCTCGTTGTTTCCGGCGCGCGGCGTCGCTCCGCCGCAGTAACTCGTGTTGCCGCCCTGGGGCACGATGCCGATCTGCTGGTCCGCGCAATAGCGCACGAGTTGGGCCACCTGGGCGGTTGACTGCGGTAGCGCAACCAGCGGCGTCCGCCCGCGATGACTCCCGCGAAAGTCGACTTCAAATGGTGCCCGTTCCTCGTCGGATTCGAGGTAGCCCTGCGGTCCGAGCAGATCCTTGATGGCCTGCAGGCAGGAGGAGGGGATGGCCTTCGCCACGGGGTTCAATGCCGGCGCCGGACGTCAGGCCAGCGTCGCGGCGCGGAGCGCCGCGATGCGCTCATCCAGCGGCGGGTGGCTCATGAAGAGCCTTTTGAAACCCTGACCCACGCCCCCGGCGATACCAAACGCCGCCATGCGGTCCGGCAATGCGCCCTGATGACCGCGCTTGAGCGCCTCGAGCGCGCCGATCATGCTGTTCCGGCCCGCGAGGTGAGCGCCGCCGGCATCGGCGCGGAACTCGCGTTGCCGCGAGAACCACATGACAATCATGGTCGCGAGGAAGGCGAGCACGAGCTCGGCGATTATTGTCGTGATCCAGAATGCCGGCCCATGACCACGTTCGTTGCGAAACACGATCTTGTCCACGAGGTTTCCGATCAAGCGGGATGCCACGAATACGAAGGTGTTCACGACACCCTGGATCAGGGTCAGCGTGACCATGTCGCCATTCGCCACGTGGCTGATCTCATGGCCGAGGACGGCTTCGACCTCCTGGCGATCCATTCGATTGAGCAGGCCGGTGCTGACTGCGACGAGTGCGCTGTTGCGCCTGGCGCCGGTTGCAAAGGCATTCGGTTCCGGCGAGTCGAAGTAACCGACTTCCGGCATGCCGATGCCGGCCAATTGTGCCTGGCGCCGCACGGTCTCGAGCAGCCAGGTCTCGGGTTCGTTGCGCGGCTGACCGATGACCTGCACGCCCATCATCTTCTTTGCCATCCACTTTGAGATGGCCAGCGAGAAGAATGCGCCCCCGAATCCGAGCAGCGCGCCGAAAACGAGCAACGAATTGAAATTGATGCCTTGCTGATTCAGCCAGGGCTCGAGGCCGAGCAGGCGGAGCGTGAAGCTCGCGACGATCAGGATCGCGAAATTGGTGAGAACGAAGAGCAGGATTCTATTCATGACTCACCCAGTATCCATCATATTTTCGACCTTGGCTGCCAGAAGACCCCATTCGAATCAGGTAGTTCTTTGCAGTAGTCATTGATCCGCGCATGGCGCGGGTTGCAGCATCGAGCCGGCGGTTATTCGATGAGCACCTTGCGCGGTTTTTTCGCCTTCTTTTCCATCAGTGCCGCGAGGCGCTCATCGGTGAACCGCTCGAGCGTCGTCACCCGGCAACTCTCCAGGCGCCCGAACTGCTCGTAGACGATATTGTCGCGACCATATCCGCAGATCTGCCTGTTGCCGTCGCCATCGACGGCGGCCAACGTGACCTGGTGCGACAGGTCGAAGCAAGCAGGTGTGACTTCCGCGATATAGGCATCCTTGTTGCCAACGCCGTCGTATAGCACGACGTGGCGGTCGTCAATGGGCTTGAAATCCGTGACCTGCGACTGAAACACGCAAACATCGGTCCTCGAAGACCGCGGAGCTCCTTGCTGCGGCGGTGTCGCAGCACAGGCTGAGAGGAGAGCAATCGGGATGGCCAGCAGCGGGAGTCTCATGGACATCCTCCAGGGAATTGATGCCCATTGGACCGGCCGGATCAGTGCGGGTTCCGGCGCAGACGCTCAGTAGTCGTCGCGGTCGCCATAGTCCTCGTCGTCATCATCATCATCATCGTCGTCGTCGTCGTCGTCGTCATCGTCATCGAAGTCCTCGTCATCCTCTTTATCGTCTTCGGACCCGGACCAGCCTTCGGGTTCCTCGGTCAGGTCGAGATCGAGTTCCTGCCAGGTCTCGTAGTCGATGTCCTCGACGTCACCGTCCTCATACTGCAACGCGATGAGCTCCGCGTCCTCGTCGACCGAGAGGACCTGAAAGGTCTCCTCGTCCTCGAGGCTCTCGTACCACTGGCCGGGTACCGGGTTGTGATCGCGGCCCATCAGGCTCCTTCGCTGCCGCCTACGCGGTGGCGATACGCTGGAATCGCCCCGATATTACGATCGCGGGCCAATCCGAAGCAACGCCGGGCGGAGGTAGTGCCGGTAGCTGGTCCAGAATTGGTTTCGGCTTGAGTTGGCCGCGATAGCCCCCATGCAGGGAGCCTGCACCGCCACCGGCGGAAGGAGGATTGACATGACACTGATTCGTTGGGAACCGTTCAGGGAACTGGACGACTTCATTACACGCTGCAACCCGTATTTCGGCCGCCTGACGGCCGGCCGGCCGTCCACGGCGGAAGCCGGGCAGCAGGCTGCGGCTGCATGGGCGCCTGCCGCCAACATTTCCGAGACCGATGCCGAATACCTGATCAAGGCGGAATTGCCCGAAGTCAGCAAGGAAGACGTGAAGGTCACCGTGGACGACGGTGTGATCACGATCAGCGGGGAACGCCGCAATGACCTCGAGCACAAGGACGAGAAACTGCACCGGATTGAGAGCTTGTATGGCAGCTTTTCGCGCAGTTTTCGCCTTCCGGATGACGCCGATGTCGGTGGCATCCATGCCGAGAGCAAGAACGGCATCCTGAAGGTCCGCGTGCCAAAGCAGCCCGCAGCGCACCCAAGGACGGTCGAAGTACAGGTAAACTGAAGGGACCCCGGCGGCGGCGCCACGAGTGCCGCCGCCGACTGGCCGGTGCCAGGAGGTTCCATGGTGACGGAGTTTGATGAGATCCGGCGGAAGCTGCTGGAACAGAAACAGCAGCTACTGACGCGTGCCGCCAAGGTTCACGCCGATATCACGCGCTCGTCAGGCCCGCTGGAAAAGGACTTCGCCGAGCAGGTAGTCCAGATGGAGAATGACGCGGTGCTCGCCGGGATCGGCGAGGCGACCGCGGCCGAGCTTGCGCAGATCAATCGCGCGCTCGCGCAGCTCGACCAGGGCACCTACGGCCAGTGCAGCTCCTGCGGCCAGCCGATCGGCGCGCGCCGCATGCAGGCACTGTCGTATTCGGATCTTTGTATCGCCTGTGCCGAAGCAGCCGGCTGATCACTGCCACCCAATCGCATCACCCTTGCCAAAGTACAAAGTACCCCTGCGTGAATTCCGCTTCGTGCTGCACGAAGTGCTGCGCGCGGAACAGCATTATCGCGATCTTGGCCGCGACGACGTCAACCCTGAACTGATCGACAGCGTGCTCGACGAATGCGCGCGATTCGCCGAAGACGTCGTCGCACCGACCAATGAGACCGGTGACCGCATCGGCGTCCGCCGCACCGACGATGGACGCGTCTTGACGCCGCCCGGCTTCATCGAGGCGTACCGGCAATTCGTCAACGACGGCTGGGCCGCGCTCTGCGGTCCGGCGGAGTTTGGCGGCCAGGGCCTGCCCGAAAGCTTTGGTGGGCCGATCGGCGAGATGCTGGTGTCGGCCAACATGTCCTGGAAGCTTTACAGTGGCCTGACTGACAGCGCGGTCCTCTGCGTGGAGAAGCACGCGAGCGAAGATCTGCGCCGCCTGTACCTGCCGAAGATGATCCGCGGCGTCTGGAGCGGCACGATGTGCCTGACCGAATCCCACGCGGGCACGGATCTCGGCATCATGCGCACGCGCGCCGAGCCGGACGGCCAGGGCGCTTACCGGGTCAATGGCACGAAGATTTTCATCACGAGCGGCGAGCACGACCTGGTCGAGAACATCGTACACATGGTGCTGGCCAAATTGCCCGATGCGCCGGCCGGTTCGCGTGGCATCAGCCTGTTCCTCGTACCCAAGTTCCTGCCGGACGCGGAAGGCAAGCCCGGCGCTGCCAACGGCGTCAGCTGCCCAAGCGTCGAGCACAAGCTCGGCATCCATGGATCCGCAACCTGCGTGATGAACTTCGAGGAATCGCGTGGCTGGTTGATCGGCGAACTGAATGGCGGACTCAAGTGCATGTTCACGATGATGAATCATGCGCGGCTATGGGTCGGCCTGCAGGGACTCGCGCAATGCGAACGTGCCTACCAGGTCGCCTTGACCTACGCGCGCGAACGGCGGCAGGGCCGTAGCGCAAGCGGCGGCAGCAGCGCCGGGGCGGATCCGATCATCGGTCACCCGGACGTGCGCCGGATGCTGCTGACCCAGAAGGCGCTGATCGAAGGCGGCCGCGTGCTGACCTACTTCGCCGGGATGCAGATGGACAAGGCGCTACACGATCCCGACCCCGTCGCACGCGAACATGCCGATGGCCTGCTTGCGATCCTGACGCCGGTCGTCAAGGGTTTTGTGACGGACATGTCGCTGGAGTGCACGAACCTGGCGATCCAGGTGCATGGCGGCCACGGCTATGTGCGTGAGACCGGTGTCGAGCAATACGCACGCGATGCTCGGATCACCGCGATCTATGAAGGCACGAATGGTATCCAGGCCCTGGATCTGCTGGGGCGCAAGGTGCTGGGCTCCGGTGGCGAACTGGCGCGCCTGCTCGGTGGCGAGATCGGAAGTTTCTGCGAGCGTCACGCCCGCTCCGAGGAACAGGCCGAATTCGTCACGCGCCTGACGGGCCTGCTGAAGGAATGGAGCGAAGCGACCGAGAGCATCGCCAGACGCGCTGCCCGCGATCCCGATGAGATGGGCGCGGCAGCCATGGACTACCTGCAGTTCACGGGCTACCTGTGCCTTGCGTGGTGCTGGGCCAGGAGTGCTGCGGTATCGGTCGCGGCGCTGCACAAGGGCAGTGCCGATGCGGATTTCTACAAGGCGAAGCTCGCAACCGCGCGATTCTATTTCAGCCGCGTGCTGCCGCGGGCCGAAGCGCATCTCGACGCGCTCGGCGCCGGTTCAAGATCCCTGATGGATCTTCCGGAAGGGCAGTTCGCCTTCTGAGTCCGCGTCAGCCTTGCCTGGCGAGCCCGCCCCGCAGGGACCAGACATTGCAACGCCCGCCGGCACGCAGCTGCTCGGCCGCCGCGAGGCTGCGAATGCCGTGCGCACAGACCAGCAGATAGCGCAGTCGCGGATCCAGGGTCGTCGCATTGTCCAGCAGCCTGGGAAGTGGAATCGCGTCATGCCCGTCGAGTGGTAGCGGCGCGCTCGCGCATTCGTCAGGGTTGCGGATATCGATGATGCGATAACCCTGGGCCGCGGCCTCGGCCAGCGGCAATGCGACTTCGAGCTCGAGGGTGGGTGCGGCCACGTCAACCGATCTGATGCGCGCGCAGCGATCATTGCATTCGCGGGCGCGCGGCGCACTGAGCCGGCGCTGGCCGAGATCCAGCAGATCGACCAGCAACACTTCGTCCCGCAGCTGGCCTGGCAGGTCGAGCAGCAGCTTCAGCACCTCCATGGCCTGAAGGCTGCCAAGCACAGCCGGCACCGGGCCGAGCACGCCGCTTTCGGCGCAGTTGCCGACCAGCCCGTCGCGCGTGGCCTCAGGCCACTGGCAGCGCAGGCAGGAGCCACGGGCATCGGCGCGCACGACCTGAAGCTGCCCTTCATATTGGTAGACGCTTGCGAGCACGGCGGGACGGCCGGTCAGCACTGCGGCATCGTTGACCAGGAATTTCGTGGCGAAATTGTCGCTGCAGTCGACGATGACATCGCCTTGGCCGATGAGCTCTTTCGCATTGGCCGCAGTCAGGCGGATCGGTAAAGGCCGTAGCCGGATTGCCGGGTTGTATGCGGCCAGGCGCGTTGCCGCGACCTCGGCTTTCGGGCGTCCGACGTCACCCGGGGTGTATAGCGGCTGTCGATGCAGATTCGCCGCTTCGACGACATCATCATCGACGATGACTATCGTGCCGACGCCCGCGCCGGCGAGAGCGGAAAGCACAGCGCAGCCAAGGCCTCCGGCCCCGATCACGATCACGGATGAATGCGCGAGGCGCTGCTGCCCGGCCGCGCCTATCTCCGGCAACGCGACCTGGCGCGAATAGTCGAAGGCAGGCACTTGCGCCGCAGCGCTGCAGTGCGCGCATTCGACCCAGCCGCTGTCGCCATCGGCGTAATGCTCTTTCTTCCAGATCGGCAAACGATGCTTGATCTCGTCGATGATCTGTCGGCAGGCGTCGAACGCTGCGGCGCGGTGCGCGGCCGCGACGCCGATCCAGACCGCCAGTTCACCGACCGCGAGCGCGCCCAGTCGGTGCACGCAGCGGGCACGAAGGGCGCCGTGGCGACGCAAGGCTTCTGCGACGATGCGCCCGCCTTCCTCCTGCGCCAGTTCTTCGAATGCCTCGTATTCCAGCCTGCTGACGACCCGGCCTTCATTCTGGTCGCGAACCCAGCCCTCAAACGCCGCGAATCCGCCGGCTGCGGGATCGGCGAGAGTGGCGGTCAGCGCCAGCGGTTCGATCGGGTCATGCGTGAATTCGAATGGGTTCATCCGCCGGCCACCGGTGGAATGAATACGACCTCGTCTCCGTCAGCAAGTGGACTCATCCAGTCCGTGAAGGAGGCATTGACGGCAACCTTTAGCTGGGACTGCGACAGCCGGAAACCGTGCCGCGTCGCGAGTTCCGCGTACAAAGCCTGTGGCGTGCGCGCCATGGTTTCGACCGTCTCGGCCTGGCGACCCGCCTGCTCGCGCAGCAGCGCGAAATAGCGCAGATGAATCAGGGCCATCAGGCGGATTCCCGCGCGGCGAGCGCCTGGCGCGCGGCAGCGAGATCCTCTGGCGTATTGGCATTGGCGAGCGCCCACGGGCTAGCCGGCGCCAACAGGGCGACATCGTGCCTGATCATGAACTTCCTTGGGCACGAAACGCCGGTGGCCACGAAACGGAGGATGGCCTCGCGGCTCGCCGGCTCATAGACCGCGCAAAGCGGCTCAGGCAAGCCATCACTTGCGCTTCGGAATGCGGTCGCGAGTCGGCCCATGTCCCGCCCGGCGAGCAATTCGGACAAGGTCGTGGAATCCAGCAGCGGCAGGTCGCAGGCGACGACCAGCCAGGCGGCCTCTGGATGCGCGGCCTGCGCGGCGATGATGCCCGCAATCGGACCCGCGACCTCCGGGCCATCGACGATCTGGGGGAAACCGCTGCGCAGCGGATCGGAGCGTTGGTCTTCGCGCACCGACACCCAGGCGCGTGCGACAAGTGGAGCCAACAGTTCGAATGCCAGCTCGAGTTGCGGTCGCCGGCGATAGGTCAGCGCCGCTTTGTCCTCGCGCATCCTGCTCGAGCGGCCGCCGGCCAGCACCAGTCCGTACAGGGCATTCATGATTCCGTACTCGCGCGGTAATCGTTCTTGCCGCCGCTCTTGCTGAGCAGCCGAATCTGTTCGATGACGATATCGTGCGACAGGGCCTTGCACATGTCATAGACCGTCAACGCGGCGACCGTGGCGCCGGTCAGGGCTTCCATCTCGACGCCGGTGCGATGATGCACGGCGGTCGTGCAGCGAATCTCGAGACCGTCGGCATCCGCTTCGATCGCTATTTCGCAACGCTCGAGTCCGAGCGGATGGCAGAAAGGGATCAGATCGTGGGTCCGTTTCGCCGCCATGGTGCCGGCGACGATCGCCGTATTGAACACCGGACCCTTTGCGGTCTCGAAACCGGATGACTTGAGCTGTTCGAAAACCGCGCCAGGAAATCGCAGGCGGGCGACGGCGGTCGCGATGCGCAAGGTCTCGTACTTAGCCGTCACGTCGACCATCACCGGCCTGCCGGCGTCATCCACGTGACTCAGCCCCGGTTTTTTCTCATCCGCCAATGTAGTGCATCTCGATCTTGCGCAAGGGCTGCCCGGTTGTCGGCATGCGCCTCAGCTCGCTGTAGCGATCGTCACGCCGCCGCCAACTGCCGCGTATCCGCTCCAGCAGTTCGTCATCGCTCGCACCTTCGCGCAGCGGTGAGCGCAGGTCCGTGCCATTGACTGCGAACAGGCAGGTGTAGAACACGCCGTCCGATGACAGCCGCGCGCGCGTGCAGTCGCCGCAGAATGGCTGGCTCACCGACGATATGAATCCGATTTCACCCGCGCCATCCGCATAGGCATAGCGCTCGGCCACTTCGCCGCGATAGTTGCCTGCGACAGGTGTGAGCGGATACTCGGTCACGATCGAATCACGCAGTTCCCGCGAAGGCACGACGCCACCCGGATCCCAGGCATTGCGGTTGCCGACGTCCATGTACTCGATGAAGCGCAGGATCACGCCGGTGCCGCGGAAATGCCGGGCGAGGTCCAGCACCTGGCCGTCGTTGACACCTCGCTGGATCACCGCATTGACCTTGACGGGCGCCAGCCCCGCCTCGAGCGCCGCACGGATGCCGTCCTGCACGCGTTCGAGCCCGTCAAATCCGCCGCTCATCCTGCGGAAGGTCTCGTGATCCAGGGTATCCAGGCTCACCGTGACGCGCCGCAGGCCATTGGCGGCAAGCTCGGCGGCATGCTGTGCGAGCAGCACGCCATTGGTGGTCAGGGCCAGATCCTCCACGCCGTCGATCGACGACAGTTCACCGACCAGGTCCGCAAGACCGGAGCGCAGCAGCGGCTCGCCGCCGGTCAGGCGCAGCTTGCGCACGCCCTCTGCGACAAACAGCCGCGCGAGGCGCGAGATCTCGTCAAATGACAGGCGCTCGTTCGTGCCCAGGAAGCGATAGCGGTCATCGAAGGTCTCGCGCGGCATGCAGTACGGACAGCGGAAATTGCAGCGGTCCATGACCGAGATGCGCAAGTCCGAAAGCGGCCGCCCGCGCGTGTCCGTCACCGCCTTCGGCGCGGAGAGCGCAATCAGCTTGCCGGTTTCGTTGTCGTGCATGGGCTTACCAGCGGTAGAAGGGAATGACGAGACCGGCCGGGTGGCTCGCGGGTCCCTGCGGCAGCTCGACGAATCCGTCCGTGCCGGCGAGCGAAATGAAGTCGCCGGAACCGCCGGTCGGTCGTGGCACGGCCAGTGTCCGCCCTTCCGGATCGTACTCCAGCGACACCGGTAGAAAACAGGTCAGTGGGGCGCGGAACTCGTAGGCCCGGGCCAGGGCGACAGTCCGCCGCGTCACAGCCCCTGCGCCGGCCGCGGCCAGCAGTGCCGATATGACGTAACGCGCGAGGCAGACCAGTACCGAAACCGGATTGCCCGGCAAGGCGAAGACCATGACTCCCCGGTCATTCACGCCAAACCACAGCGGCCGGCCCGGGCGCTGCGATACCTGATGGAAGACGCGGCGCACCCCGATTTCGGCAAGGACCCCTGGCACGTGGTCATGGCGGCCGGCGGAGACTCCGCCGCTCAGCACCAGCACCTCGTGGCGGCCGAGCGCCTCAGCCAGACGCTCGATCAGCAGGGGCCGCTGATCCGGAAGATGCAGGTCTGTCATGGGTGGAAAACCCGCGAGTCGCAATGCCGCGGCGAGGCCATAGGAATTCGAGCGTCGGACCTGGTGATCCAGCACCGGCAGGCCGGGCTCGACGAGTTCGTCACCCGTGGAGATCACCGCGATGCGTGGCAGGCGCGCGACCTTGAGCATTGCTTGTCCCGCAGAGGCGGCGATCGCAAGCTCTGGCCCGCCGAGGCGCGTCCCAGGGGTGAGCAAACGGTCCCCGGCGCGCGCGTCGGCCGCGCGGCGGTGCACGTGCATCCAGGGATCCGGCACAAACGTCGCTTCGATCGTCGCGATACCGGCCGCGACACGGATGCGCTCGACCGGCACCACAGTGTCGCAACCGGAAGGCAGCGATGTGCCGGTCATCACCTCGATGCAAGCGTCCGGCGATTCGAGTGAAACCGGTGCCTGGCCGGCGGCCTGCATGGCCGCGATGCGAAAGTCGCGCCGGCCGCTTTGGAATGCGGCAATTGTGATCGCGATGCCATCCATCGCCACACGGTCGAATGGCGGCGCGTCGCGCTCGGCATGGATGTCCTGGCGCAGGATCCGGCCCGCACAGGCCGGCAGCGGCAGTACCTCTCCCGGAAACTGCGTGAGGTGGGCGGCGATCGCCGCATCAGCCTCGGCGGGGGTCAGCATCAGGCTGCGCGGTCAGTCTTTCTTGTCGCGGGCCTTGAAGATCCGCAGTTGCTCGTTGAACCGGTCGGCAACCGCCTGCACCTCGTCAACGGCTGCATTGTTCTTCTTGGCCTGCATGGCGCGTAGCTCCGAGAGGCGGTCCGCGTCGAACTGGCCGCTCTGCTCCAGCGACGCCATTTCCATATCGAGGCAGGCGTTGTAGGCAGTGACATCCTCATTGAACAGCTTCACGGCCTTCTGCGCGGTGACCATTTCGTCGTAGGTCGCGGTCTTGCCGTCCGGGATCTGCTCAGGCGCCCGTGGATAGATGCATGTGGCCTGTGCGCTCCCCGCGGCCAGGCAGGCCATCAGGGCGGCGAACGCGATCGTCTTGCTCATCATGACTCGGTCTCCGTGGCGTACGGCAATTCTAACCTACCGGACAATGACCGTCGGACCGGCAGGGCAGTTCCATCGACGGGCTGCGATTTACGGCCCGATCGGCACCGGCGCGCCGGTTTTCAGGGTCTCGAGCACGAGGCTTGAGCGCACGTCACGCACGCCGGGAAGCTTCAGGAGCTGGTGCAGCGTGAACCGCCCCAGGGCATCGAGATCCGGCACGACGACCTGCAGCAGGAAGTCCATTTCGCCGGTCATCGCATGCGCTGCGACGACTTCCGGCCGCTCATCGAGCGTGCGCCTGAAACGCTCGATGACGTCGTCGGTGTGGCGTTCGAGCTTGATCTGAATATAGGCCGCCACGTTCTGGCCTACGCGCTTCGGATCGAGGATGGCGGCATAACCACGGATGATGCCGGCTTGCTCCAGGCGCCGGACACGTCGTGTGCAGGGCGTCGGCGAGAGCCCCACGCGTTCTGCGAGCTCGATATGACTGAGGCGGCCGTCGCGCTGCAGCTGTTCCAGGATCCTGACATCCGTGCGGTCCATGGCGCTCATTGGGTGATAACCACTTGCAGACTGATGATCTTTAGAGATTATCACCAAAATCATTGCGCTAGAATAGGAAATTGGCTAAAAACACCCCGAATGCATGAGTACCATGACACGGGTCGCATCGGGCCCGGAGTTATCCCCAATGCCCGCCAACGCACGAAAGCCAATGCAGACCGATTCCATGCCGAATGTCGACTGGCGCCGCGTGCTGCGCACGGCGTTTCTGTCGCGCGCGCTCGACCGGCTCGAGGAAACCAGGTTGGTGCCGGAGCGTAAGGTGCTTTATCAGTTCTCGGCACGCGGGCACGACGTGACTCAGGCACTGCTCGGATTGCAGTTGACCGGCGCGCGTGACGCAGTCGCGCCGTACTACCGTTCGCGGCCACTCGCACTCGCACTGGGGCTTTCCGCCGAGGAGGCGCTCGCATCCACGATGATGCGCGCACAGGGCATGTCGGCCGGGCGGGACATCGGGGTCGTCGTCAATCTGCCGAATCTCCAGGGACCCTGCATGCTGCCGGCCTGTGGCGGAGTCGGTACGCAGTACACGCCCGCGACCGGCTGGGCGCAGGCGCTCGCCTACCGTGCGCGCGTGCTGGGCGACCCGCACTGCGCGGGCAGCATCGCGGTGGTCCACGGTGGCGATGCTTCCACGGCGACCAATGGATTCTGGGCTTCGCTCAATATCGCGACGACGGAGCGGCTGCCGCTCCTGTATTTCATCGAGGACAACGGCTACGGAATCTCGGTCAGGTCGGACCGCCAGACACCGGGCGGCGACATCGCTGCCAATCTGGCCTCATTCCGCAACCTGATAATTTTCAATGGCGACGGCTCGGATCCCGCCGCCGCCGCAACCTTGATCGAGAAATCGGTTGCCGCGGTGCGCGCAGGGGAAGGGCCGGTGCTGCTGCGCCTGACCGTGCCGCGCTTGTCCGGCCACTCGGGTCAGGACACCCAAGCTTACAAGTCTTCCGGGGAAGTGGCCGCCGAGCAGGCGCGCGATCCGCTGCTGCGGCTGCGCGGGCAAATTGTCCCTCGAATCTTGGCGGATGCCGAGTGGAAGACGCTCGAAGCCGAGGCACAGGCGGAGGTCGAGGCGGCACTCGCGCGCGTCGAGGCCCGGCCGGCGGCCGAAATGGCTGCAGTGACACGCTATGCATTCACCGAAAGCCGAGATGACGGTTCGCTGGAACTGCAGTGGCAGGGCGGGATGCTGGCTGATGGCGTGCTGCCTGCTGCTGGCAACGACATCCCGCGGCCGGACGGGCCGCGAATCAACATGCTGACCGCGATTCGCCGGACACTGGAGCACGAGCTCGAAATCAATCCGCGCGTGCTGGTCTTCGGCGAAGACGTCGGGCGCAAGGGCGGCGTGCACGCGGCGACCCTGGGTCTACAGGAGCGATTCGGCGAACAGCGCGTCTTCGATACCAGCCTGTCGGAGGAGGGCATCATCGGCCGCGCGGTCGGCATGGCGCTCGCGGGCCTCATGCCGGTTCCCGAAATCCAGTTTCGCAAGTACGCGGAACCTGCCGCCGAGCAGCTGCACGACTGCGGCACGATGCGCTGGCGCACGGCCAACCGCTTTGCCGCACCGATGGTCGTGCGGATGCCGGGCGGTTTCTTCAAGTGCGGTGATCCCTGGCACAGCCAGTGCAATGAAGCGGAGTTCCTGCACGCGACTGGCTGGCGGCTCGCGATGCCCTCCAATGCCGAGGATGCGGTGGGTCTCTTGCGTACAGCGCTGCGCGGCAATGATCCGGTCGTTTTTTTCGAGCATCGCTCGTTGCTCGATGGCGCGGCGGCAAGACGCCCTTATCCCGGCAACGATTTCATGCTGCCATTCGGCGTCGCGCGCACCCTGCGAAGCGGCTCCGAGCTCACGGTGGTGAGCTGGGGCGCGATGGTCGAGCGCTGCGAGCAGGCGGCCGGCGAATCCGGCATCGATATCGACCTGCTTGACCTGCGTACGCTTTCGCCCTGGGACCGCGAGGCGGTGCTGGCATCGGTCGCGAAGACGCGGCGCTGCCTGATCGTGCACGAGGACACGATCACGGCCGGTTTTGGCGCCGAGATCGCCGCAGTCATCGCCGAACGCGCGTTCTTCGATCTCGACGCGCCGATCGAACGTCTCGCGATGCCGGACGTGCCGAGCCCGCACAGTCCCGCGTTGCTCGATTCCGTGCTGCCATCCGTCGAACGCATCGTCGCAGCCATGCGCCGCATCGCGAGCGTCTGAGCGATGTCCAGGACAATCGACGTGCTGTTGCCGGTGGATCAGGCGGAAGGCACACGCTCGCAGGTGCTGCGCTGGCTGAAAGCCGTTGGCGAGCCGGTGAAACGGCACGAGCCGCTGGTCGAGATTGAAACCGACAAGGTCACGGTCGAGGTGTCCGCGCCGGCCGACGGCGTCCTGCAGGAAATTGCGGCCGCGGAAGGCACGGATGTGGAACCCGGTGCATTGCTTGGCCGTGTCGCGCCCACGGCGGCCGGTTCCGTGGCGCCGTCCATTGCTCCCATTGGCGTCGCGGCTCCGAAAGCTGCGCTCGAATCGCAGGCAGCGGTAACGGCGGGCCGCCGGGCGTCGTCCGATCGCATGAGCCCCGCCGTTCGGCGGTTGCTCGCCGAACACGGGCTCGATGCCGATGCGGTCAAGGCAAGCGGCGAGGGTGGGCGGATCACCGTCGACGATGTGCTGGCGGCGGCCGCACGGCCTGCGGCACCGGCGGCGAAGGGCTCGCAACCTGCAGGTGTTGCCGAGCCGGACGGCATCCGACGCGTGCCGCACACGCCGATGCGCCGGCGCATCGCCGCCCACATGGTCGAGAGCCTGCTGCAGACAGCCCCGCATGTGACGACTGTCTTCGAGGCGGATATGGCGGAAGTACTGGCGCACCGCGCGGCGCACAGGCAGGGTTTTGAGAAGCGCGGCGCTTCGCTGACGCTGACTGCCTTTTTCGTCGCGGCTTGCGTGGACGCGATTCGCGCCGTGCCCGAAGCGAATGCCCGCTGGACCGACGAGGCACTGTTGCTGAACGAGCAGATCGATATCGGAGTCGCGACCGCGCTCGCAGGCCGCGGCCTGGTGGTCCCCGTGATACGGAATGTCGCGAGCCTCGACCTGTTCGGCATCGCCGCGGGTCTTGGGGAGCTGGTGGAGCGTGCCCGCGACGACCGGCTGACACCGGCCGACCTGCGCGGCGGCACATTCACGATCTCGAATCACGGCGTCAGCGGCAGCCTGGTCGCGGCGCCGATTGTGATCAACCAGCCGCAATCGGCGATCCTCGGCATCGGCCGCCTCGAGAAGCGCGCGGTGGTCGTCGAGCGCGATGGTTGCGACGAGGTCGTCATCCGCCCGCGCTGTTACGTGACCCTGACCATCGACCATCGCGTACTCGACGGTCACCAGGCCAACCGGTTCATGGAAGTGCTGGTGCAGCGGCTCGAGGGCTGGAGCTAGCCGCCTTTCAGCTGCGCGCACCAGGCGCGCATGATAGTGCGATATTTCTGTGTCACAGTGGCGCCTGATTCGCCGCCATTCGGAGGTTGTTTTGTACACGCAGGGACTCGATTCACTTGGCAAGGACTGCCTGCGCGACGAGGCAGAAGACCTCGGCCGGCTCGAGCAGCGCTTCCAGGCGCGGGTCGACGGCGAGGAAAAGATCGAGCCAAAGGACTGGATGCCGGAGGCCTATCGGCGGACATTGATCCGGCAGATATCGCAGCACGCCCACTCCGAAATCGTCGGCATGCTCCCCGAGGGCAACTGGATTACCCGCGCGCCGTCGCTGCTTCGCAAGACCATCCTGATCGCAAAGGTCCAGGACGAGGGCGGGCACGGCGCCTATCTTTACAGCGCGACCGAAACACTCGGCGTGTCGCGCGACGAGCTGATCGGTCAGCTGCTGCAGGGCAAGGCAAAGTACTCGAGCATTTTCAATTACCCGACGCCGACCTGGGCCGACGTCGGCGCGATCGGCTGGCTCGTGGACGGCGCCGCGATCATGAATCAGATCCCGCTGTGCCGCTGCTCCTACGGGCCTTATGCGCGGGCAATGGTTCGCATCTGCAAGGAAGAGAGTTTTCACCAGCGCCAGGGCTACGAAATCATGCTGCGCTTGTCGCGCGGCACGCCGGCGCAGAAGGAAATGGCGCAGCAGGCGCTCAATCGCTGGTGGTGGCCGTCGCTGATGATGTTTGGTCCGTCGGACGCCGAGTCGAAGCACAACGCACAGTCCATGCGCTGGAAGATCAAGCGTTTCTCGAATGACGAGTTGCGCCAGAAGTTTGTGGACTACACGGTGCCGCAGGCCGATTTCCTGGGCCTCGCCGTTCCCGACCCGACACTGAGCTGGGACGAAGCGGCGCAGCATTACCGGTTCGGCGCAATCGACTGGAACGAATTCGAGCAGGTACTGAAGGGCCACGGACCCTGCAACCGCGAGCGGCTCGAGGCGCGGCGCCGGGCGCACGACGAGGGCCGCTGGGTGCGGGATGCGGCCGTCGCCCATGCCGCGAAGCAGGCCGCCAGGGAAAATTCGCGCGCTGCCTGAGCGCGGGAGAACAGCATGACCGACAGTTCACGCGACTGGCCGCTATATGAAATTTTCATTCGTGCCAGGGCCGGCCTCGATCACAAGCATGTCGGCAGCCTGCATGCGACGGATGCACGGATGGCGATCGAGCACGCGCGCGATCTCTACACGCGGCGCCAGGAAGGCATCAGCATCTGGGCGGTGCGCTCGAGCGACATCGTGGCATCGGATCCGGCTGATGCCGATGCGCTGTTCGAGCCGGCGCGTGACAAGGTCTACCGGCACCCGACGTTCTACGACATCCCCGAAGAGGTCAAGACACTGTGACGCCGCACTGCCGCTACGTGCTGCGCCTCGCCGACACGAGTCTGATTCTCGCGCAACGACTCGGCGAATGGATCGGCCATGCCCCGGCGATCGAGGAAGACCTCGGTCTCGCGAATGTTTCACTCGACCTGCTGGGCCAGGCGCGCATGCTCCTGTCATACGCGGCGGAGCTCGAAGGCCGCGGTCGCAGCGCGGATGACCTCGCCTATCTGCGCGAGGAGCCCGAATTCCTCAATGCAACGCTGGTCGAGCAGCCGAATGGCGATTTCGGCCAGACCATCGTGCGTCAGTTCCTGATCGATGCCTGGCAGCTCGAGCTGTACGAACGGCTGCAGGAATCGAAGGATCCGCGACTCGCGGAGATTGCCGCCAAGACCGTCAAGGAGACGCGCTACCACTTGCGCTACAGCGCCGGATGGCTCGTCCGTCTCGGTGACGGAACCGAAGAGAGTCATGAACGCGTCCAGGATGCTCTAGCGCGGCTGTGGCCATTGACGGGCGAAATGTTTACTGCTGACGACGTGGATCGCGAGATCGCTCAAGCCGGCATCGGGCCGGCGCCCGAGTCCTTGCTGCCTGGTTGGTCGGCGCATGTCGGCGCGGTACTTTCCGAATCCCGGCTTGCCGAGCCGCCCACGACGCCATTCGGCTGGTATGGAAAGCAGGGCCGACACAGCGAGCACCTCGGCTATGTACTGGCCGAGATGCAGTCCCTGCACCGCGCTCATCCGGGCGCGAACTGGTAGAGCTTTGATGACTGCAGCACCAGCCTCGATCGAGGCCGCGCCGCCACCGGCAGCGCTTTTGCGCTTGCGCGAGATCCTCGCGGGGGTCCCGGATCCCGAGATTCCCGTTCTGAGCGTCCTCGACCTCGGCGTCGTCCGGCACCTGCGCGAGCGCGCCGACGGCACGATTGAAGTCGGCGTGTCGCCGACCTACTCGGGTTGCCCGGCGACACTGGTCATCAAGGCCGACATCGTCGAGGCGCTCGAACGCGACGGGTTTCGGGCAGTGGCGGTCGATGTGCTTTCGCCGCCGTGGACCAGCGACTGGATCAGCGAGGAGGGCCGTCGGAAGCTTGCTGCGTACGGTATTGCACCGCCGGCGGAAGCCGTCACGAGCGCGCGCCGGCTGCTGCAGCCGGATCTCGCCATCGCCTGCCCGCGCTGCAATTCGGCAAGCACGATGAAGCTGTCTGAATTCGGCTCGACACCCTGCAAAGCGCTGTATCGCTGCGAGTCCTGCCTCGAACCCTTCGACTATTTCAAGTGCATCTAGGGAGCCTCCGATTGACTCCCGCATGGACGCGGCCGTGTGCGATTTTCGTCCCTGGCAAGGAGCGAGGAGCGATGTGTATCGCGATACATGAGCGACGCGTGACACCGCCAGGGACGAAAATCGCCCGGCCCCGGAGGGTTTCGCGCGGGCAATGGCGCGCCGGCGTTACTCGCCTCGTCCATAGTCCCGGCTATGGGACTTCGGCTCGCGTCTTGGCGCGCCATTGCGCGCGTGTAACCCGCCTCATGCGGGAGTCAATCGGAGGCTCCCTGCCGTGCTGAAGTTCCACCGCCTCAGGATCGCGGAGCGCACGGCGATCGCCGACGATGCGGTGGCGCTCGATTTCGCGCTGCCGGATACGCTCCGCGCGGAATACGGCTTCATGGCCGGACAGCACGTTGCATTGCGCGCCATCCTCGATGGACATGAAGAGCGCCGGACCTACTCGATCGCCAATGCCGTAGGCGCAGGTCAGCTGCGGATCGGCGTCCGTGTGCAGGCCGATGGCCGCATGTCGCAGTACCTTGCCGGCCAGCTGCAGGTCGGCGACACGCTCGACGTGCTGACACCAAATGGCAGCTTCCATGCGCAGATCGAACCGGCGCGCGCGAAGCGTTACGTCGCGTTTGCGGCAGGCAGCGGCATCACCCCCGTGCTGTCGGTCGCCGCAACCGTACTTGCGCAGGAGCCGGCCAGCCGTTTCCAGCTCTATTTCGGCAACACCAGTACGGCCCGCACGATGTTCCTGGAGGAAGTGCTCGCGCTGAAGGACCTGTTCTTGCCTCGGTTCTCGGTTTGTTTTGTCATGAGCCGCGAGCCACAGGAATTCGAGTTGTTCAATGGCAGGATCGACTCGGCCAAGGTACTGGAGCTTGCGCGCCACGAATTCGATGCGACCGCGGTGGACGAATTCTTCATCTGCGGCCCCGGATCAATGGCCGACGATGTGCAGGCTGCGCTCGCAAGCAAGGGCGCCAGGGGACGCGTTCACGTCGAGCACTTCGTGGTGGCGGCAACGGCACCCGTGGCCGCGCCGGTAAAGTCACGGGTTGCTGCGGCAAGCGTCCAGACGGCTGCCGCCGGCAGCGCAACCATCATGGTCGTCATGGACGGACGGCGGCGTGCGTTCACGATGCCAATGCAGGGCGAAGTGATCCTTGACGCTGCGGGCCGGGCGGGTCTTGACCTGCCGTTTTCCTGCCGCGCCGGGGTCTGCTCGACCTGCCGCGCGAAGCTCTTGAGTGGCACGGCCGAAATGGAGCACAACGTCGCGCTCGAGGATTGGGAGGTCGAGGCCGGCTATATCCTGTGTTGTCAGGCGCGGCCGACGAGTCCTGCGCTCGAAATCAGCTACGACGAGTAACGGCTGCCGCCGGAGTACAGATGAATTACACCTCGATCCAGTATTCGGTTGCAGACCACATTGCCCGGCTGACGCTTAACCGGCCCGACCGGCTCAACAGCTTCAATGCCGGGATGCACGAAGAAATCCGCCATGCGCTTGCGCGGCCCGTTGCGGACGGCGCGCGCGTGCTGGTGCTGACCGGTGCCGGACGCGGCTTCTGCGCCGGACAGGATCTCAACGATCGCGCGGTCGCGCCGGGTGCCAGGGGTGCCGACCTTGGAGAATCAATCGAACGCAACTACAAGCCGCTGGTGCTGGCGCTGCGCAATCTGCCGATGCCGGTCGTTGCCGCGGTCAATGGCGTGGCTGCAGGGGCTGGCGCCAGCATCGCGCTCGCTTGCGACATCGTGATTGCGGCGCGCTCCGCGGCTTTCGTCCAGGCCTTCTGCCGCCTGGGGTTGGTGCCGGACAGTGGCGCCACCTGGTTTCTGCCACGACTGGTCGGCAATGCACGCGCCATCGGACTTTCGATGCTCGGCGACAAACTGCCGGCGCAGCAGGCGGCCGACTGGGGCCTGATCTGGCGTTGCGTGGATGACGCGGAACTCGTGCAGACTGTCGATAAGCTTGCCGTTGAGCTCGCGCTCGCGCCGACACTCGGACTTGTGCGCACCCGGCAGGCGATCCATTGCGCCTGGCAGCACACGCTCGCGGAGCAGCTCGACGTGGAGCGCGATTTCCAGCGGGAGCTCGGCTGGTCATCCGACTACGCTGAGGGTGTCGCGGCTTTCGCCAGGAAACGCCCGCCGCGTTTCAGCGGGCGTTAGGGAGTCGCGGCGATGGATCGCAGGCAACGCATCGCGCAACTCGCGGCCGACAGGCTTTACGGGTCAGATCGGGCTTCGCAGATGCTCGGCATAGCCATCGAATCGGTCGCGCCCGGTTGCGCGCGGGTGACCATGCGGGTGCGGCCCGACATGGTCAACGGCCACGGCATCTGCCATGGTGGGCTCATATTCGCGCTGGCCGACAGCGCCTTCGCCCTTGCCTGCAATTCGCACGGCGACAATACTTTAGCGGCCGGTGCCGCCATCGAGTTCCTGGCGCCGGCGCGGTTGGGGGACCTGTTGACGGCGAGCGCGACCGAGCGCTGGCGCGCCGGTCGCAGCGGAATCTATGAAATCGAGGTGCGCAACGATCGCGACGAGGCCATCGCCTTGTTCCGCGGCCGCAGTCACCAGGTTTCCGGGAGGCTGATCGATGAGTGAAGCACTGATCTGCGATGCGATCCGTACACCGATCGGCCGTTACGGCGGCGTGTTGGCGGCCGTCCGGACCGACGATCTCGCGGCTGTGCCGCTCGCCGCCCTGATGCGGCGCAATCCGTCGGTTGACTGGCAGGCGGTCGATGATGTCGTGCTTGGCTGTGCGAACCAGGCGGGCGAAGACAATCGCAACCTTGCGCGGATGGCGGCATTGCTGTCCGGCCTTCCGGTGACGGTGCCGGGCGTGACCGTGAACCGCCTTTGCGGCTCGGGTCTCGATGCCGTTGCGATCGCGGCGCGCATGATCCGAAGCGGCGAGGCCGATCTGGTGATCGCCGGCGGCGCGGAGAGCATGAGCCGAGCGCCTTACGTCCTGTCGAAACCCGATGCCGCGTTCTCGCGAACCCAGCAGATGTTTGACACGACGATCGGCTGGCGTTTCGTCAATCCGTTGATGAAGCAGCTGTACGGCATCGACTCGATGCCCGAGACCGGCGAAAACGTCGCTGCCGAGTTCGGCGTGTCGCGGGCCGACCAGGATGCGTTTGCGCTTCGCAGCCAGCAACGCGCGCTGCGCGCGCAAGGCGATGGCACGTTTGCGGCTGAGATCACGCCGGTGACAATCCCGGCGCGCAAGGGCGGGCCGGTCGTCGTGGATCGCGACGAGTACCCGCGTGAAACGAGTCTCGAGGCGCTTGCAAAGCTGCCGACACCGTTTCGAAGCGGCGGAACCATCACGGCGGGCAATGCCTCCGGCGTCAATGACGGGGCCTGCGCGCTCCTGCTCGCGAGCGAACGCGCAGCGGCGCGCTACGGCCTCAAGCCGCGTGCGCGTGTACTGGGGGCCGCGGTCGCCGGCGTCGAGCCGCGCATCATGGGCATCGGCCCGGCACCAGCGACGGAGAAGCTGCTGGCGCGCCTTGGATTGCCACTGTCCGCGATGGATGTGATCGAGCTCAACGAGGCATTTGCTTCGCAGGCACTCGCGGTGCTGCGCCGGCTCGGCCTGCCCGATGATGCCGCGCAGGTGAATCCGAATGGTGGCGCCATCGCACTGGGCCATCCGCTTGGCATGAGCGGCGCCCGTCTCGCGACCACAGCCACCTGGCAACTCGGACGCAGCGGCGGCCGTTATGCGCTCTGCACCATGTGCATCGGCGTGGGGCAGGGCATTGCGCTCGTCATTGAGCGCTTCGGGTGAGCGCGCCGCTTGCGATCGAGCGTGATGGCAGCGTCGCCGTCATCGTGCTCGATTACCCGCCTGTCAACGCGCTGGCGCATCCGGTGCGCACGGCCCTGCTCGCGGCAATCGAGCGCCTCGATTCCGATCCGACGGTGCAGGCGATCGTGCTGCACGGCGCCGGCAGGAATTTCATTGCCGGCGCCGACATCTCGGAATTTGACCAGCCCGCCCAGCCGCCGCTGCTGAACGAGTTGCTGCTGCGCCTCGAATCCTGTGGCAAGCCGGTGGTCGCTGCGCTCCACGGCGCGGTGCTGGGCGGTGGGGCGGAAACCGCGCTCGCCTGTCATTACCGCGCGGCGACACCCGATCTCAAGATTGGATTTCCGGAGGTGACCCTTGGGCTTCTTCCCGGCGCGGGCGGCACGGTCCGGTTGCCGCGTTTGGCCGGGTGGAAGGCGGCACTCGAACTGATGACCGGCGGTAAGCCGATCGATCTTGATCGCGCTACAGCCATTGGGTTGGTCGATCGCAGGATCGACGGCGATGTGCGTGACGGTGCCGTCGCCTGGGCGCGTGAACTCATCGCGGGCGGCGCGCTTCCGCGGCGCCTGCGCCAACTGGTCGTGCCAGAAGCACCGGCGGAATTCTTCAACGAATGGCGGGCCACGATGCCGGCTGCCGCGCGGCGGCTGCCAGCACCGGGACGCATCGTGGACGCCCTCGAAGCGTCGGCGACGCGACCCTTCGAGCAGGCCCTTGACCGCGCCCGTGAGCTCTTCGAGGAATGCCGCCGGTCCAGCGAATCCCGTTCGCTGCGATACCTGTTTTTCGCGGAACGTGGCTCAGGCAGCGATCGCGCTGCTGCGCTTCCGGTCGAAAGCGCGGGCGTCATCGGTGCCGGCACGATGGGCGCCGGCATCGCGATCAGCCTCGCGATGGCGGGCATTGCCGTGACGCTCGTAGATTCGAAACCGGAATCGCTCGCCGCCGGTCTCGCGCGCGTCGCCTCGACAATCGAGGGGTCGGCCCGCAAGGGCCGCATGACGGCGGCGGATGCGGCTGCTGCGGTCGCGCGCGTTCACGGCAGCGGGGACCTGAAGGAGCTGTCCGCGGTCGATCTCGTGATCGAGGCAGCTTTCGAGAACCTGGCCGTCAAGCAGGAACTTTTCGCGCAACTCGGAAAGCTCTGCAGGCCGCAGGCCGTGCTCGCGACCAACACCTCGACGCTCGACGTTGATTCCATCGCGGCGGCAAGTGGCCGCGCAACCGACGTCGCCGGCATGCATTTCTTCAGTCCTGCGCATGTCATGCGCCTGGTCGAGATCGTGCGTGGCCGCGAGAGCTCGCGCGCGACGCTCGCGACGCTCCGCGCCGTGACCAAGCGCATCGGCAAGATCGGCGTGACTGTCGGCAACTGCTACGGCTTTGTCGGCAATCGCATGCTGTACGCCTATGGCCGCGAGAAGGAGTTGATGCTGCTGGAGGGTTCGACACCCGAGGCCATCGACCGGGCGCTGGAAGGATTCGGCATGGCAATGGGTCCCAATGCAGTGGGCGACCTGGCCGGTCTCGATATCGGCTACCAGGCACGCCGCCAATGGAGCGCGCGTCCCGACGATCCACGCTTCTACCGCGTGTCCGATCGACTGGCGGAGCTCGGGCGCTACGGCCAGAAGTCAGGTCGCGGTTTCTACCGCTACGACGGTTTGGACCACAAGCGGCAGGCGGACCCTGAGGTTCTGGAGTTGATCCGCACGGAAGCAAAGATCCTCGGCGTCGCACAAAGAAAGATTGCCAACACGGAAATCGTTGAGCGTTGCATCTACGCACTGGTCAACGAAGGCGCGCGTATCCTCGTGGAAGGCATCGCAGCGAGCCCGGCCGACATCGACGTGATCTGGTGCAATGGCTACGGTTTCCCGCGTCATCGCGGCGGCCCGATGTTTCATGCCGACACCATCGGGCTCGCGACCGTGATTGAGGCCATGCGGCGCTACGATGGCGAGCAGGGCGCGCAATACTGGACACCGGCACCGTTGCTCGCAAACCTGGCGGAGCGGGAAGGTACATTTGCAGGCTGGCAGGCAGGCCGCGCAGGCGGCCACTGATTGCGGCCTGGGAACCGCGGGAGCTGAACATGCAATTGCAGAGTTATCTGGCGGGGCGCTGGCAGGCGGGCGGTGGCCGCACTGCGGCGCTGCGGGACGCCAGCACGGGCGAGGTGATCGCGGAGGCATCGAGCGAGGGCCTCGATTTCCGCGGCGTGCTCGAGCATGCGCGTGGAGTCGGCGGGCCGGCGCTCAGGGCCATGACCTTCCACGAGCGGGCCGCGACGCTAAAGGCGCTCGGCAAGCGCCTGTTCGACTTCAAGGACGAATTCTACGAACTGTCCTACCGGACCGGCGCGACAAAATCCGATTCCTGGATCGACATCGATGGGGGCTTCGGCACGATGCTCGTATTCGCGAGCAAGGGTTCGCGCGAACTGCCGAACAGCCGTGTCTACCTGGACGGCAATGTCGAGCAGCTGTCGAAGGGCGGCACTTTTATCGGCCAGCACATCTGCGTGCCCCTGGAAGGCGCGGCCGTGCACATCAATGCCTTCAATTTCCCGGTCTGGGGCATGCTCGAGAAACTCGCTCCGACGCTCCTCGCTGGCGTGCCGGCCATCGTCAAGCCCGCGACCGCGACCTGCTACCTGACCGAACTCGTCGTGCGGCGCATCGTGGAGACGGGGCTGCTGCCGCCGGGCGCGTTGCAACTCGTCTGCGGTAGTGTCGGCGACCTGTTCGATCATCTGGGCTGCCAGGACGTCGTGTCCTTCACGGGTTCCGCGGCGACAGCCGCGCGGCTACGCACGCATCCTGCCGTGGTACGGCACTCGGTGCGATTCATTGCCGAGACTGATTCTTTGAATTCTTCGATCCTGGGACCGGATGCCGGCCCCGGCACGCCGGAGTTTGATCTCTTCGTCCGCGAAGTCGCACGCGAAATGACGGTCAAGGCAGGGCAGAAGTGTACGGCAATCCGCAAGGCCCTGGTCCCGCGCGGGATGACGGGGGAGGTCGTGACGGCCCTGCAGGCGGCCCTCGCGAAGACCGTCGTCGGCGATCCGCGGACCGAAGGCGTGCGCATGGGCCCGCTCGCGAGCCTCGCGCAGCGCGAGGAGGTGCGTTCACGCGTCTCGGAACTGAGGCAGGAAGCTGAGCTCGTTGCGGGTGATCCCGCGCGCTTCGAAGTCAGCGGCGCCGATCGCGAGCGTGGCGCGTTCCTGCCCCCCTTGCTGCTGCTGTGCCGCGATGGCGATGCGGCGCGCGCCATTCATTCCGTCGAGGCATTTGGTCCCGTCTCCACGATCATCGGCTACCGGGACGTCGTGGACGCAATCGCGCTCGCGCGACGCGGCGAGGGAAGCCTCGCCGGATCCGTGTTCACGGCTGATGACAAGATTGCGACCGAAGTTGTGCTGGGCCTTGCTCCCTGGCATGGCCGCGTGCTGGTCGTGAATCGCCATTGCGCCAAGGAATCGACCGGCCATGGCTCGCCACTCGCGCACCTGGTGCACGGCGGGCCGGGCCGCGCGGGCGGCGGAGAGGAAATGGGCGGCATCCGCGGCGTGATGCATTACATGCAGCGCACGGCCGTGCAGGGCTCGCCCGAGACGCTCACGGCCGTGGGCGGCCGCTGGCTGCGTGGCGCCACGCAGCGCGAACCCGGCGTCCACCCGTTCCGCAAGCCATTCCATGAACTCGCGATCGGCGACACCTTCAATTCCGTCGAGCGTGAGATCACCGTGGCCGATATCGAGCGCTTCGCCGACCTGTCGGGCGACAATTTTTACGCGCACATGGACGATCGCGAGGCAGCACGCAACCCGCTGTTCGGCGGCCGCGTCGCGCACGGCTATTTCCTGATTTCCGCGGCGGCCGGTCTGTTCGTCGAACCGGCCTACGGCCCGGTGCTCGGCAACTACGGTCTGGACAATCTGCGCTTCGTGAAGCCCGTGAAGCCGGGTGACCGCATTCGCGTGCGTCTGACCTGCAAGGAGAAGTCGCTGCGCGTGGAGAAGGGCTGGGGCGAGGTGACCTGGGACACCGAAATAACGAACCAGCTGGGCGAGACCGTCGCGTCCTATCATGTGCTGACGATGGTCAGCATTCATGCCGTGCCGGATGCGGTCAAGGAATAACCCGTGACGATCGATCTGGCGCGCTACCGCCGCGATTTCCCGAGCCTCGGATTTGAAGGACCGGATCCTGGCATCCTCGAGATCGTGATCGCGAACGAAAGCCGGCAGAACGCCGCCACCGAATCCATGCACCGCGACCTTGCCCTGGTCTGGCGTGCCATCGACGTTGACGACGCGGTTCGCGTTGCGCTGGTGCGCGGGGCCGGCGAGCATTTTTCGGCGGGCGGCGATTTCACGATGATCGAGCGGATGATCGAGGACGAGGCGACGCTGCTGCGCGTCTGGAAGGAGGCGAGCGACCTGGTCTATAACCTGATCAACTGCTCGAAACCCGTCGTCTCGGCGATCCGTGGTACGGCGGTCGGCGCGGGGCTCGCCGTGGCGTTGCTCGCCGACATCTCCGTCGCCGGGCGCAATGCGACGATCCTCGACGGCCATACGCGGCTCGGCGTGGCAGCCGGCGATCATTCGGTGATCATCTGGCCACTGCTGTGTGGCCTCGCGAAGGCGCGCTACTACCTGCTGACCAACCAGCCGCTGTCAGGCGCCGAAGCCGAGCGGATCGGACTCGTGGCGCTCTGCGTCGAGGACGCCGAGGTCCACGCGACGGCGCTCGATGTCGCAAAAAAGCTCGCGGCAGGCAGCGCAACTGCGATGCGCTGGACCAAGCACGCGCTCAACAACTGGCTGCGGCTGGCGGGTCCGAGTTTTGATGCTTCGCTCGCGCTCGAATTCCTGGGCTTCCGGCTGGCCGACGTGCGCGAGGGGCTTGCCGCCGTGCGCGGGAAGCGCCCGCCGAGGTTTGATCGGACCTGATCGAGCATCCAGGTGACGGTCACCCAACGCTGCCTCGCAGATAACAGCGCCAGAGTCCCATCTGCCTTCATCTCGCTGTAAAGCGATCGCACCGATTCGGCCACGATTTCGGGGTTTGTGAGCTCGTTGTCCTTGCAGTCGAATGCCTCGGTGTCACCCGAGTGTTTGAACTCGTGCGGCAGATGGTAACGCTTGACTTCGCCGTTCGCGGCATCCCGGAGTACCGCGTCAAGGACCAGTACTCCCGGCTCGCACCCCGCAGTCCGGCCGAACCAGGTGAGGGCAATCGCCGTGCCTACCGTCCCAAGACCGCCCTGCTCCTTTCGACCGCCTCCCTGAAACTCGATTTCCAGTCTCAGCGAATAGCCGGGCGCGTATTCGGCTGCATCGGAAAACAGATAACGCGGGATTTGCTGCGAGTGAATCGTCTCCGCGCGAACGATGCCCTTGGCGATGTTGCTGGTGACAACAACCCATGGCGCGCCTGACTCAATCCCGGGGACAACCGGTCTGATCAGATCGTCGCGCTCCATCTTCGAGAGCACATTGCGTAGCAGTCTCGCAAAGACATCCGGTCGTGTAGCTTCGTTCTGGGGCTCGCACTCGTCGCCCTTCAGATGACCGCGGACCGATTCGGCGACTGCATACGACTTTGACTTCATTGCATTCGGACTCGTGACCGTGGCAACCAGCGAGATCGGTGTTGACCGGCAAACGCCGAACAGACCGGCTGTCATGATGCCTAGCATGGCGCGTGGACCGCTAAAGCCTCCCGGCCCAAGGTCGAAGAAAAGGTCGGTGCGGTAGTCCGGTGTGGTGGAGGCGCCCTCGGCCATCGTCCACCGTTCGAATGGCCGATCGACGCGCAAAACCTGCCTGGCGATTTCCTGGCCGCGATTCGTCGCAACATGCACCAGAGGAGGCTGCGCACCAACGGCGGCGAGAGCGTCGAGGGCGAATACCTTGTCCTGAATCATGCGATCGAAGATCGCATCGAGCATCGGACGGGTTACTGACGCCAACTCTTCTTGCGACGGTGTGTCACCACAGCGCGGACCCTGGAACAACCACAGCCACGCTACGGTCGAGTCCAGCTCTTCGTACGATCGCGTATGGCCGTCCACATCCGTCAGGTTGCGATATTCCAACCGCAGGTCAAGCCTTAACGCCGCGGCTCGACCACCATCGGGCTCGAAGGTAACGCCCAGGTTTTTGAGTCTCTCGCGAGAGACAAGCTCGGCCGTCGGGCGAAAATCAGCAGTCGTGTCGTCGATTGCTACGAATACACCGGGAGGCGATGCCGCAGTGTCAGCATTGCGACCTTGGGCTGCCGCACATGCCGCAAGCATCGCGGCCACCAGAATCATCGCGAATTGTCGTGGCGGCGGATGAAATGGACAGATGTCTGCGCTTACCATCCCAATCTCGTTGTGCCATGCGATCAGGACTGATCGCGTGTCGTTTCCTCAGGCTGCTCCATCGCCTGCCAGGTTGCGGTGATGACGATGCCGCGCATCGTGTGAACGCGCTTCACCATGACTCCATGCTGGATCGACTTCCAGTACTCATCCACGGTCGGGCCGCCTGCTTGTTTCATGATGCGCTTGCAGTGCACAGTGTCAAAGCGGCTTGCGGGGACGGTGACGGACCCGTGAATCGCGATCCTTCGTCGTGAACTCTTCCCAGCGCTCGGTGAACGCCGACGCGTATCGAGACCATGCGCGCGATCATACGACGCCGCCTGTCCGCCATGACATCTCCCGTTGCGGCCCGCGATCGCCGCCGCTAGTATCAGAACCTGCCTTGGGGTGGTCTGAAAGACCTGAGACGCCGGTTGCCAGCCTGGCTCACCGACGAACCCGTTGAACCTGATCCGGTTAGGACCGGCGTAGGGAGCAGGCATGTTGCGCAGATCCATCCAGTTGAGCATTCCGGTCATTGCGATCGCATGCCTGTCGCAGGCACTCGCAGAAGCGACCACGCCGCTTGCAGAAGTCGTCGTCACGGCGAGTCTGCGCAGAACGGCTTTGAGAGAACTGCCGGCGAGCGTAACGGTCATCTCCGGCGACGACGTCGCAAATGGTGCCGTCCAGCATCTCGAGGAATTATTGCCGCAAGTGCCGTCGCTGTCCTGGGCCGGCGCCAGTTCGCGGCCACGTTTTTTCCAGTTGCGAGGCATCGGTGAACTGGAGCAATACCAGGGCGCACCGAATCCCTCGGTGGGATTCCTCGTGGACGAGATCGACTTCAGCGGCATCGGCATGATCGCATCGCTGTTCGATGTCGAGCAGGTGGAGGTGCTGCGCGGTCCTCAAGGCACGCGCTATGGCGCGAACGCGCTTGGCGGATTGATCAAGGTGAAGACCCGCGATCCTTCCGCCACGCGGGACATGCATGCCGAGGCAGGCGTGGGCGAAGATGCCATGTGGATGGCGGGTATCGCCGCGGGCGGTGCCCTGTCTTCCGGCGATGCGGGTGCAGTGACCTGGCGGGCGGTCCTGCATCGCGCCGTCAGCGACGGATTTCGGCACAACACGTATCTCGGGCGCGACGACACGAATGGCCGTGATGAGTTGACTGCACGACTCAAGTTCCGCATTCAGACGGAAACAAACTGGCGCACTGATCTTGGCCTGATGTACGCCGATTTCGATAATGGCTATGACGCCTTCGCCATCGACAACAGCTTCACGACGCTGTCCGACCGGCCGGGCCGCGATTCCCAGAAATCGCGGGGCGCTTCGCTCGACGCCAGCTACATGGGATGGGACGGACTCGTACTGCGCTCGATCACCGCCTGGGCCTATTCCGACATCGAGGCGAGTTTCGACGCGGACTGGGGCAATGACGTCGCTTGGGGTGCGGCGGGTCCCTACAATTTCTTTTCGAGTACGCTGCGCGATCGTCGGACATTGAGCCAGGATCTTCGGCTCATGTCGTCGGCCGGCGGCGACTGGTCCTGGCTCGCCGGCGCCTGGATCTCGCAACTAGAGGAAGCCAACCACATCTCGGACGATGGCCTCTACCTGGAAGACGCATTCGTGCGCCTCCTCGACAGCCGCTATCGCGCGACCAGCACCGCCGTCTACGGAGAAATCGAATGGGCGTGGACGCCTGCGACGAAAGTCGCAGCGGGCCTGCGGCTCGAGGAACGCGATGCGCATTATGAGGACAGCGACAACAGTCAGTTTGATCCGCGCGATCGCATGTGGGGCGGCAAGTTGTCGGTCACACATGATCTGGGGGAGACCCAGAGCCTCTGGGCATCGCTGTCGCGCGGATTCAGGGCTGGCGGGTTCAACATCGGAACCTCAGTCCCGCTGGACCGCCAGTCATTCGATCCGGAGTATCTGTGGAACGTCGAACTCGGGTGGAAGGGCGGCGACCTTGAGCGGCGCCAGTCCGGCGACGTAAATCTCTTCTACACGCATCGCGAGCACCAGCAGGTCGCAACTTCAATTCAGCTCGATCCCGAGGATCCGCTGACATTCCTGTACCTGACCGGCAATGCAGCGAGCGGCGAGGCCTGGGGGCTCGAAGCCTCGGCGCGCCGGCAGGTATTGTCACAACTCGAATTGAGTTCGACACTGTCGCTGATGCGGTCGCGATACCTCGACTACCAGTACGGGAGCCGCGACCTGGATGGCCGCGCCTGGGCCCATGCGCCGGAGTGGAAGGTCGCCGTGGCCGCGACCTGGCGGAATCCGGCGGGATGGATGGCCAGGCTCGACCTTTCCGGCGAGGATGGCTTCTACTACGACACCAGCCACGACCAGCATTCCGATTCTCGATTCCTGACGAACTTACGGGTGGGTTTCGAGGCCAAGCGCTGGGAAGTGTATGCCTGGGCCAGCAACCTGTTCGACGAGAGGTATTCAGTGCGCGGTTTCTATTTCGAGAACGAACCGCCGGATTTTCCGGCGAAGCTCTACCTGCGCTGGGGTGACCCGCGCCAGCTGGGGCTCACGGCACGCTGCCAGTTCTGAGGAGATTCCATGCACATCGCCATTGAGATGAGCCTCTATCCGCTCGCCGACGAGTTCATTCCGCCGATCCTCGATTTCATCGAACGCCTCAAGACGCATCCGCGCCTCGCCGTCGTCACGAATTCGATGAGCACGCAGGTCAGCGGCGAACTGGACGATGTCTTCGATGCGCTGCGCGCGGAGATCGCAGTGACATTCGCGAATCCGCGGCGCTCCGTCCTGGTCATGAAGGTTCTGGGCGGCGGTGGCTGAGTTCGTCGTCGGCTGGTTTGCGGCATTCGTCGCGGGAGCGCAATCGGCGGGCCCCGCGGAGCTCGTCGCGGTGGCGCTGGGTCTTGCCTACATCGTGCTCGCGATCCGCCAGCATCGCGCCTGCTGGATCGCGGGCGGCGCCAGCACGGCGATCTATATCGCGGTCTTCCTTAAGGCAGGTCTGTTTCTGCAGGCGGGACTGCAGGTCGTCTATGTCGTGATGTCGGTCTACGGCTGGATGGCCTGGCGGGCAGGCAGCGATCTTGCCGCGCGGCCGCAGTCGTGGCCATTGTCGAAGCACCTGTTGGCCATGTTCGCAGTCTTTCTGGCAACGGCGCTGAGTGCGCCGCTGCTCGCCCACTACACCGATTCACCGGCCCCTCTCGCCGATTCGCTGGGAACCTGGGCGAGCATCGTGGCGACCTGGCTGCTGGCACGCCGCTACCTCGAGACCTGGTTCTGGTGGATGATCATCGACTCCGGCCTCGCGGCACTCTTCGCGAACCAGGGCCTCGTATTCACGGCCGGACTCTATCTGGCTTTTGCGGTACTCGCGATCGCAGGCTGGCGCGCCTGGCGCCGCGACCTGCTGACGCCCGCATGATGCGGGACCCGCTAGCCGCGATCGGCGCGGAACTCGGTCTGCACGATCCGGTGGTCACGGAACTCCATGGCGGCCTGTCGAATCGGTCCTGGC
>Ga0315273_10000017_pt1 | contig 139579 bp, 146 predicted proteins | sample YL17G02_0_MG_FD_205753 | JGI IMG/M metagenome (GOLD analysis project Ga0315273, IMG submission 205753) | Sediment microbial communities from Yellowstone Lake, YNP, Wyoming, USA - YL17G02_0 | ecosystem: Environmental > Aquatic > Freshwater > Lake > Sediment | place: USA: Wyoming | collected... | reverse complement strand
AGAGAGAACAGTGTTTTTTTCATGATGATTAGACTAACAGAAGTCTAATTGTTTTGATATGGGGCGATTTAATAAGCTAAAGTACCGATTTTACCAACACGAAACGTCACTTAACTCATGAACTATATAATAGTTATGCTATCAGCGCAACTAATCCTACTAAATACCGCTTGTTATTGTGTCTGAGTAGTAAATCATATTTTGATCAATAAAAGTAGTATAGCACCGATCACTAGTAAAACAAATGCCGTACGATTTATATTGTTAACTTACTTTTCTTGCTCTTAAAAGAGCAATATAGCCGTATACCAAAACGAATAATATTCCAAAACACGTTGTAATTCCCCATAAATATCCCTGACCGCGAAAACCGAAGAGGTAGAGTAAATTCATCGAGGAATTGGCGATAGGCCAGTAAATCGCGGCGGTGGTCAGAATAATTTTTTCATCAATCCATTTGCGCAGAAGCAAAACGAGAAGATATGCGCCGATGAGTTCTGCCGGAACGCAGAGGAAATAGAGGAGTGGGTATTTTTCGACAAACGGCGCAATAACGGAATTTAGCTCTCTCCCACCCATCTGCGTCACTCCCCAATACGAAACGACGCTATCGAAAGTAAAATAAATCGTTAGCAGTATCCATGAAACTTTTTTAGGAAGGTTCATTATATTTATTCTGGTTTAGACAAAGGCATTGTTCGTTTCATAAAGTCTACAAAAAGAGGAACGGTAAATTCCGTATCTCCATGAGCCGGACTATAAATCATACCTTTACTAATGAGACTACTTCGAAATGGAGCAACACTCTGAACGCCGACGCCTAATAGCTCTGCGATATCACCAGACCTATGCGATCCGGCTCCAAGCTCTGCCATTGCCCGAAGATATTCTTTTTCTTTTGGGGTTAAACGATCAAAACGAACACGAAAAAAAGACTTATCCAATCTTTTTATTGACTCACCGGTTGCCTTCTTAATAATAGAAGCGCTTATTGGTGATTTTTTAGCCATATTCCATGATTGATAACCCCATTCTTGAATAAAGTAAGGATATTTTTCCGTAACTTTCAAAATTTCATCCAGTGCTTCTTTCGAAAACGAAACGCCCTGCCTTTTGACTGGTTCTTGTAAAGCCAGCCTTGCATCTGGATCTGACAAAGGACCCACTGATGGATAATCAAAAAGTCGTTCGGCATACGATTTTGCATTTCCTGCTTTTCCGTAAAGTTGCGGTAAGCCTGCACCAATGAGAATAAGAGGAAGAGATCTTTGTGTTATTTTATGAATTGCCATAATTAATGAACTTAACTCTTCATCCTCCAAATATTGAATTTCATCAATAATAATTGCAATAGCTGTACGGCGATCTAAAGCGGCCTCTCCTAATGCAATAAAAAGCTGTGTGAGATCCGCTTCCAAATCTCCACTGTCTGCTGTCCCTTTTTCAGGATCAATATCTAATCCAAATTCAACTGCTCCATTTGGATTTACTTTTAATACAAAACTTTTTAGTACACGGACGGCACGTTTAACTTTTTCGCTTACCATTTTACCGGTATCTAAAGAAAAAAGGAGGGTTCGTAAATAAGGAATAAGCAGTTCAGATAACTTTTTATCCTCAGTTGCCTCAATCATTAACGCTTTATAACCATTATTTTCAGCGATTTCTTCAACTCTGTGAAGCAACACCGTTTTACCCACTCCTCTAAGCCCAACGAGGAAAAAACTCTTTTCTGATCTCCTTGCCTTAACACGTGCCAAAGATATGAGTGCTTTTCGAAGTATTTCAGACCGCCCGGCAAGTTCAGGCGGAGGACTCCCTGCACCGGGTGAGAAAGGATTTGCCACTTCGTCCATATATAAGAATATTAGCATAGTTAATATAGTTTAGCAAGAATATACTTAAACTATACTAACTTACTTATAATTCGTTCTCTAAAACTTTTTTAAGTTTTTGAAGAATATCGATAGTGAATGGTTCAGGCAACTCTCCTTTATCCATCCACTCAAAATACGTAAGCTCGGCGGTAGTAGCGTTAAACGGACGGAGAGTATAGCGGGCGTGGTAGGACGAGGAGGTTGACTGAAATTCAAACATCGTCTGAGGGTCACAAGAGCGACGACTTGATATTCTGACCAGACACCTTGTTTATTTTGATTTCGATAGATCGACCCAACTTTCACCGGCCACTCATTTGTTTTTTCATTAACAATCGAATCAATCCATGTTGGGGTGTTTTGGGGATGCAATAAAAAATCAATGATATCTTTCGGCGGGCGGTGAATTTGAATAACGAGTGTATTCTCCTTCATTTTTTGGAGCGGGTAGGAGGTTTTTTACAAAAAACGATTTGTGCGACACGTAATGATTCAGTAAGATCAATCATATTATTTCTCCGTAAACTTTATAGGGGTGCCGGCGTTGTCGTACCAGGTGGTGCCGGAGAGGATTTCAAATTCATAGGACTTCCCTTTTTTCAAACCCGTGACGCGGATAGTGTGATCCGTCACTTTTGTTCTATCATTGGCCACATACATACGCGCAGTTTGCGGCGTAAGCGACGCCACGCCAAAACGGACTACACCGGTATGCGGCGCATCAGTGTGCCACGAGATAGTAATCGTAGAAGGTGAATCGGGAACAACACGCACCTCACGGGGAATTTCATCCGGCCCGGCATTTACCGCCTGACGACTTCCCATACTCACATACGAAATAACCGTGGGAATACTCGCCGTCACCAGTGCCAAAATCATCGCCGCGGTAATATTTTTTAAATTTTTTACCCGGTTTACGACCAAAAGACCAAATGCGACAGTAAACAGGAGTCCAAATAAAACAAACGGCGTGTAGGGAATATATGGCTCAAGAAGGGCGGCAAGCGGAGATGGTGCCGCTTGGGCTACTTCTTCCTGTGTAGCTCCAGTATTGTGGGCAGTCAACTCATTAATCGTGACAAAATAGGTAAGCGCAAGATCTGCCATATTAATTTGTAAAATCCTGTGTCACCATCATACCATATCTGTCTGCTGCAATAATGCCGATCCCCACATGACGGAACGCGGGATCCAATATATTCTTTTTATGTCCCGGGCTGTTCATGAGTCCGGCATGCGCGGTAGCCAAATCCGGCGCATAGGCGATATTTTCCCCTGCTGCGGTAAAATGGATGCCCGCATTCTCCATCCGGTCTGCCGGGGTGAGTCCTTCGATCGATACGTGAGAAAAATATCGCCGGAAAAACATATCCGTACTGTACGCACGCGCCACCCGTGTAATCTGTGCGCTTGGGGCAAGTTTTGGTACGCCAACTTTGCTCCGCTCCTCATTCACAAGTTCCAACATTGTGCGCTCCGACAGATCATCTACGCGAAGATCGTTCTTGGTTGGCGATACATCCAGAGTGATCCGGTCTTTCGACTCCGGCTCGACGGTCATAAACGCAATGGCCGTCTCTCTCACCTGATCAAGTGTGGATTTTATCGGCGCCTCGTATGTTTTGGCAATACCAACGAGCGCACTTCCGAATTTTGAGGTGTTCACATCCGATTTTATCGTGCCCCGAAGCGGCAGCGCAAGTATAACCAGAAGAAAAAATGATACCAACACAAGCCCGTTAAAAACGGAAATCACAAACCCGAACCATTTGTTATATTGCGAATCCAAAAGTTTTTTGGGAATTTTACCGACAAGGGAAACGGAGAATTGCGCAAGAATCGCTTCGGCGATGAACCCCACGATCACATATCCCAATACAGCGCTCCAACTAACTGGCACACCGAATTTTTGGGCAATAAAGTAGCCGACGGGGCCATGGAATTTGATGGCAAGCCAGAGTGAGGCGAAAAACGTAATAAACGTGAACCCTAACTCTGCAAACCCCGTCCGCCATCCGGCAAAACCGTAGTAAATAAGCAACGCGATAATCGTCCAGTCAATCCAATTCATATCACGGTAGCTGGTACCAGGAGAAATCGGAACAGGCGTTGTTGTGCTCTTCCTTAAGTAACCATAAATTTTTCCCGTATGGCCGCAGCAGCGCGACAATCCGCATAACCGCATCATTAGTATACTGCGCAACGGTGCTTGAACGTGTCGCTTCCTTTATACAATCTTCCAATGCAAACAATATGTCCGTGCGCCCGCTGCACTCCATATCTTTTGTCATCCGCTGGTTGAGCACATTTACGGAAATTCTATCCAACAGTTTCTGCGACTCCTCGTAACACAAGCGTTCGCTGTTTACCATCGGAAAAAATATATATGCCGCTATCGCACCGATAAATAGTAACCCCACGATAAATTTCATGATATCTCTTTCTAAATTAGTATATCACAAGGAATAATTTACCACTTGAAGTGCGCGAAGGCGCGGTTGGCGTCGGCCATGCGCTGGACGGTATCACGTTTTTTGATTGCTTCTCCCTGACCTTTTGCCGCATCGGTAAGTTCCGCTGCGAGCTTGGCGGCAAACCCTTTATACTCTTTACTCGATCGTTTGTTTGCAAACTGTACAATCCACCGCATGGATAATGCTACCCGGCGATCACCACGGACTTCGGTTGGCACCTGATATGACGCGCCGCCCACCCGACGGGATTTTACTTCCATTTTGGGTCCGACGTTGTTTATCGCAAGTTCAAATACTTTGATGGGATCTTCACCTTTCTCTTTAATAAAATTGAGTGCCCCATACACAACCTCCTGCGCAACACTCCTTTTCCCGCTCTTCATGACCCGGTTGATAAAACGGGTCAGGAGCCTGTTCCCGTACATGGGATCTGCTTCAAGAATTATTTTGGTAACGCGTCCGCTTCTCATAATTTTTTTTAACTCGCAGCTGCCGTTGCCGGGCCGGGCCCACCTGCTTTGGCGCCGTACCGAGATCTGCCTTGTTTCCGGTTTTGTACGCCTGACGAATCATATTTACCCCGCACAATGTGATATTTTACACCAGGAAGATCCGGCACGCGCCCGCCGCGGATGAGGACAATCGCGTGTTCCGTAAGTTCATGACCGATGCCCGGAATGTACGCCGTGACTTCCTGTTTATTGGAAAGGCGCACGCGGGCAACTTTCCGAAGCGCCGAGTTCGGCTTTTTGGGCGTCATGGTTTTGACCAAGGTCACCACACCCCGCTTAAACGGAGCCGGAACTTGGCGAGTAATCCGGTCTTTGGCATTAAAAAACTTACGGAGAGCCGTAGCTTTAATTTTTTTTGCCCGAGAGTGTCGGCCATATTTAACTAGTTGATTAATGGTTGGCATAAAAAATAAAACATAAAAATAATAAATAAAATTAAATTTTTTATTTTCCTAATTTATTTATTTTTTCTTATTATCCTTTCATCATTGCTCTTTCCGGTGATACCGGGATGAGCCGTCCGATTATAACATTTTCTTTAAGGCCTAACAGTTTATCTTCTTTGGCAGCGAGCGCAGCATCGGTGAGTACATTCGTCGTTTCTTGAAATGATGCCGCGGATAGCCAGGACTCGGTAAATAGTGATGCACGGGTAATTCCTAAGACAATAATCTGTGCGGTTGACGGTTCGCCGCCGGCGGCAAGAATCCGCGCATTTTCATCCTGGAACCGCATGCGGTCAACAAGCTCGCCGGGCAGAAGCATGGTATCCCCTGACGTATCGACCCGTACTTTATCGGACATTTTCCGGACAATCACTTCAAAATGTTTATCCTGAATAAAAATTCCCTGCGACTCATATACCCGCTGAATTTCGGTAATGAGATATTTTTGTGCGCCGCGAAGCCCACGGACAAGAAGCACTTCCTTCAGATCCAAATATCCTGTCGAAAGCTGGTCTCCTGCCGCTACCAATGCTCCTTCTTTTACTTTGAGTTCACTTGTGAGCGGAATCACGTATTCGCGCTCTTCCGGCGGCTTCATCGTATTATTTCGGACGCGTACTTTGTAGCCTGCCTCTGTTTCTGCAATTTCTACTTTTCCTGCAATTTCGCTAAGAGGTGAGAGCACCCGCGGCATACGGACTTCAAATAATTCCTCCACGCGCGGCAATCCCTGCGTCACGTCAAGTCCGACGATGCCGCCGGCATGCCGTACGCGCATGGTGAGTTGTGTACCCGGCTCGCCGATTGACTGGGCGGCAATGACACCCACCGGGGTACCCATTTCGACTTGTGCATCCGTACTAAAATCGCGGCCGTAACACTTGGCGCACATGCCGACCGGTGCCTGACAGGAAATTGCACTCTTGACAAAAACCGATTCCACATTGTGTTCGTCCAGAAGCCGTGCGTTTTCTTCCGTAATCTCTTCACCGCGGCCAATAAGCACTTTTTTGCTTCCCGGTGCCGTCACATCGACGGCAGCAAACCGGCCGATGACACGAATTGCAAATGCGGCCTGACGGTCTTCACGGCGCGCAACTTCCCATCCCTCATTCGTTCCGCAATCATCCATGCGGATAATCATGTCGTGGGATACATCAACAAGCCGGCGGGTAAGATATCCTGCATCGGCAGTTTTCAAAGCCGAATCCGTCAGTCCCTTACGGGATCCGCGGGTTGAAGTCACGTATTCAAAAATCGACAACCCTTCGCGATAATTACTTTTGGTCGGAAGTTCCACAATTTTACCCAAAGGATCAACCACAAGACCTTTGATTGCGGAAAGTTGTTTGAGTTGATCTTTGGATGCGCGGGCGCTGCCGGAATCGATAATCATTTTGACGGGGTTATTGACGGGCATTTTGGCCCACGTCATATCTGCCATTCGCTCGGTCACTTCGATCCAAATTTCGTTACTGAGCCGTTTCTTTTCTTCGAGGGTAATGAGTCCCTGCTGAAAATTTCCGTCTACCTCCGCAACTTTTTTCTCGGCTTCTTCTAAAATTTCCGGTTTTTCATCAATCATGAGACAATCAAATACAGACATAGAGAGTCCGCCGCAAATGGTCGCTCCCCAAAATCCTATATTTTTAATCGCATCAATGAGCGTAACCACCTCTTCGCGCGAATACAGTTTTAATGCTTTGGTAATAATGGATTTCACGACACCGGATTTTACCGGTGTATTCATAAACCGAAGACCTTCGGGAAGTATTTCGTTAAAAAGCACTTTACCGACGGTCGTAACAATGATGGTGTTTTGTATTCTGACATGAATCGGCGCGCGGAGCGCTATTTTCTCTGTCTGATAGGCAAAAACTGCTTCCTCCTCGCTTCCAAATGAAACAAGTTTATCCTCATCTGACGGCGCGTTTGGATCTACGGATGTCAAATAATAACAACCTAAAACCATTTCTTTATTCGGAACAGTAATCGGTGACCCGTCCGCAGGTTTCAGTAAATTGTGTGTCGGAAGCATAAGGTGCGCGGCTTCATGCTGTGATTCGCCGGAAAGCGGGATATGCACGGCCATTTGGTCGCCGTCGAAGTCTGCATTGTAACCGGCGCACACACACGGATGAATGCGGATTGCCGATCCTTCGATGAGAATCGGATAAAACGCCTGAATACCGAGTTTGTGCAGCGTAGGCGCGCGGTTTAACAGCACCGGATGATTTTTGGTAATTTCTTCAAGAATATCAAATACCTCAGGAGTTCTGCGTTCCAGTACATTTTTCGCGTTCTTTACATTCGGAGCGATACCGCGCACGATAAGTTCCCGAAGAACGAACGGCTTGAACATTTCCAAAGCCATTTCCTTCGGAATTCCGCACTGGGTAAGATTAAGTTCCGGCCCGACAACGATCACCGACCGTCCGGAATAATCCACACGTTTTCCCAGTAAATTTTGACGGAACCGGCCCTGCTTCCCGCGAAGCATGTCGGAAAGTGAGCGAAGAGGTGCAATAACCGCACGTGAACTTGGCCGCTGCGTCACATCAATCAAAGAATCGACTGCTTCCTGCAGCATACGCTTTTCATTCCGAAGAATAATTTCCGGCGCGCCCAGATCCATTAAGTGTTTAAGACGATTGTTACGGTTAATAACGCGGCGATATAAATCGTTCAGGTCACTTGTGGCAAACCTACCACCCGTTAACTGCACCATGGGCCGCAGATCCGGCGGAATCACGGGAAGCGTACCAAGGATCATCCATGACGGGCTGACACTCGCTTTACGCATTCCGTCCACGAGGCGGAGCCGTTTCGTTGCTTTGATGTGCCGTTGACCACTCGTATTTTGAATTTCTTCCCGCAGATCCGCCGCAAGCTTATCCAAATCCAGTTTTTTAATGACCTGTGCAACCGCTTCTGCTCCCATACCTACGTCAAAACACCCTGCTGCGTCGTATTCAAAAAGCCGGAGATATTCGTCTTCGGTGAGCGTGTTTAAGGATTTAATGGATTTTACTATCGTCATTACCTGATCGACAATTGCTTTAATTTTTTCACACTCTTCCCGACCGCCATCTTCCAGCTGTGAGATTTCCTGACGTTCTTTCAGGGTAAGCTCGCCTTCGGCCATATCACGGGCTTCAACTCCCGCGACATTACTTTTTACCTGTTGTTTATCGCGGGAAAACTGTTCCTTCAGAATCCCGACTTCGTCCCGGACGCGTTTTTCCACTTCAATCTCCCGCGCTTTACCCAATTGAACCAGACTATTGATAACGCTTTTTCTCTTCTCTTCATCAACCTTGGTTACCAAGTACTGCGCAAAGTAAATAACTTCCTCAAGTGCACGGGGGCTGATATCCAGAAGAAGCGAAAGTTTGCTGGGCGCGCCTTTGAAATACCAAACATGCGCTACAGGAGCGACCAGCGCAATATGCCCCATGCGTTCACGCCGGACCTTACTCTGTGTCACTTCAACACCGCATTTATCACAGATGATGCCACGGTACCGGATTCTCTTATATTTGCCGCAGTAACATTCCCAATCTTTGGTCGGGCCGAAAATCCGCTCGTCAAACAGTCCGTCTTTTTCCGGTTTGAGTGTCCGGTAATTGATCGTTTCCGGTTTTGTTATTTCACCATACGACCACGATTTAATCTCGTCGGGAGACGCCATCGTAATTTTAAGTCCTGCAAAATCAACAATATTGGCAAATGTCGCTTTCTTATCCATTAGATGTTACCTCCGCTATTTCTTCTGCTTCTTTTTTCACAACATCATCGGTTACATTCGCGGTGGGCTGTACGGGCTTTGCGGTAACTATACCCGTGGGATTCACGTTAAGCCCCAACGCCTGAAGTTCTTTCACCAGTACTTTAAATGATTCGGGAATAGTCGACTGCGGAATGTCGGTGCCTTTCACAATTGCCTCAAATGCCTTTGCGCGGCCAACCACATCATCAGATTTAATCGTCAGCATTTCCTGAAGAACGTGTGCCGCCCTGTGCGATTCAAGCGCCCAGACTTCCATTTCTCCTAAACGTTGGCCTCCCATTTGAGCTTTCCCGCCAAGCGGCTGCTGAGTAACCAGCGAATACGGACCGGTCGAACGTGCGTGTGTCTTATCCTCGACCATGTGGATAAGTTTCAAAATGTATCCGACACCGACAACGATCGGCTCCTTAAACGCTTCACCTGTTCTACCGTCATACAGTGTGCTTTTACCGGTTAAAGGAACATTCGCTTCTTTGAGTTTTTCTACGATCTTGTCTTCACTCACATGCTCAAAAACCGGCAATGCAACCTTAATATTGAGCTTTTGCGCAGCAAGCCCCAGATGTGCTTCAAGTAGTTGCCCAAGATTCATACGCGAAAGAACAGATAGCGGAGAAATAATAATATCAACCACTGTCCCATCAGCAAGATATGGCATATCTGACTGCGGGACAACTTTCGAAATAACTCCTTTATTCCCGTGCCGGCCGGCAAGCTTATCCCCAACCACGACTTTGCGCATTTGTGCAACTTTGACAACAATCTTGCGGTTTGTGCCCGGCTCAAGCTCATCGCCCTTTTCTTTATCAAGAATTTTCACTTCAATAACCGTTCCGCGCTCGCCGTGCGCGACGCGAAGACTGGTGTCGCGAACCTCACGTGCTTTTTCACCAAAAATGGCTCGCAGAAGTCGTTCTTCAGCAGTAAGCTCGGTCTCCCCTTTAGGGGCAATTTTCCCGACTAAAATATCATTCGGTCCTACCTGAGCTCCGACAACCACAATACCGTTTTCATCCAAATTCCGAAGCGCTTCTTCCCCGACATTGGGAATGTCACGGGTTGTTTCTTCCGGCCCAAGCTTGGTATCAACGACACTTGCGTCATATTCCTCAATATGAACGCTCGTCAATACATCATCCTTGACTAAACGGTCAGAAATGACAATAGCATCTTCATACCCCAAACCATCAAAACTCATGTATGCTATCGTTACATTAACTCCTAAAGCCAGATCACCGTCATCGCTTGCGGGCCCCTCTATCAAAACGGTGCCTTTTTTCACCTTGTCTCCTGTGGCCACCATCACACGCTGGTTGTAACACGTGGATTGAGCGCTTCGCGTAAACTTTTGAATCACATAATTCACAACTTCACCGAAGCTTGTTTCGAAATCAACGCGTGCCCCGTCTGCATAGCGCACTATTCCGTCTTTCGGAGCGACGACGACGCGGCCCATTGTGGAAGAAATTGTCGCTTCCATGCCGGTTCCCACAATAGGAGACTCCGGTTTAATTAAAGGAACCGCTTGACATTGCATGTGGGTCCCCATTAATGCACGGTTTGCTTCATCATGAGCCAAAAACGGAATAAGCGATGCAGGCACCCCAACCACCTGTCTGGGAACCACATCGATAAACTCCACAACAGACGCGTCTGTTTCTAAAAATTCACCTTTATATCGCACAGGAACACGATCTTCCGTGATATTTCCCGCGGTATCAATAGCAATCCCGGCATGCGTAATATAATGATATTGCTCATCATTAGCATCCAGATACACCATTTCATTCGTAATTTTTTTGTTAACGACTTTCCGGTACGGTGTTTCCAAAAATCCGTATTCGTTGGCACGGGCATAGAGGGCCATATAGGTGACAAGTCCGATATTCGGCCCTTCAGGACTCCGTACCGGACAAATACGACCATATTGTGAAGCATTGATATCCCGAATTGAGAAAGATGCCCGCTCACGCGAAATACCGCCGACACCCATTACAGTAAGACGGCGGAGGTTGTCTACTTCAGCCAGCGGATTTGTTTGGTCTAATATGGTTGAAAGTTGACTTGTCCGGAAAAAATCATTAATCGAGGCAATAATTGGCCGCGCATTAACCAACTGCATCGGAGTAAGATCTTCTGCGGCGGGACCGGCAAGACTCATCTTTTCCCGGACGGACCGCTCAAGCCGAAGAAGTCCCACGCGGAATGCGTTGGTCGAGACAAGTTCTCCTACCCGACGCACCCTGCGATTACCTAAATGATCGATATCATCGATATCTCCTTTTCCCTGAGTCAAACCAATTAAATATTTAATTGCTCCGATGATGTCTTCGCGGGTTAATACCCAGTGTTCTTTATCATTGGGTACGCCAATGCCGAGTTTTTTGTTCATCTTATACCGGCCGACGCGCTCAAGCGAATACCGCCGGTAATCGAAAAACATTGTCCGGAGGAGTTCCTGCGCATTGTCGATAACGATCGGCTCGCCGGGCCGAAGCTTGCGGTACAGTTCAAGCACTGCTTCCGTTTGGCTATAGGTAGGATCTTTGGCTAGGGTAGCTTCGATAAAATTATGCTCGCTTCCAGAAACATCTTGAAATGTTTTAATAATGTCTTCATTTGTGGACAAACCAATGGCGCGAAGGAAAGTCGTGGCTACAAACTTTCGGCGACGGTCAATCCGGACCATAAGGACATCATTGCGGGTGGAGATAAATTCAAGCCAACTTCCGTGCATTGGTCGGATTTCCGCACTATAAAGCGTTCTTCCTGTTGCGGTATCCACCGTGCCAGTGTAATAAATACCCGGTGAACGGACCAGTTGGTTTACGACACACCGTTCAATTCCGTTAATAATAAACGTTCCGTTTTCTGTCATCGCGGGGATATCGCCTAAAAATACTTCCTGCATAACCCGGTGCCCGGATTGTTTGTTTACCAATGTTGCCATCACTTTGAGCGGCATATCAAAGGTTAACCCCTTCTCAATCGCCAGTTGCGGGGTAAGACGCGGTCGGCCAAAAAAATAATCACCAAAGGAAAGTTCCCAGTTTTTACCGGTAAAATCGTTGATAGGGGTAACTTCTGCAAGAAGGTCTTTAATTCCTGTTTCTAAAAACCATTGGTACGATTCGCGTTGCACCAGCGTGAGGTCTATCGGGGGAAGATTTGTATGCGTACTCTCCCACAATCGTTTATTGGTAGCGTCTTTAGCCATTAGTATAATAAATTCAAAATGATACTAGTGAACGACGAAAAGAAGCGAACAATGAACGTTCGCCTCTAAAAATGTATTCAACTATGCTTAATTATACTCACTTTTTACTCACTGTCAAGCTCCAAACTTTTAATCGGTGGGAGGACCGGCCCGGCAGCCTCCTGAAGCTGACCCATTATCCCAGAAACACCAAGTTTCAAACGAGCAACCTGTGCCTCTCTTTGTTTCCAAATCTTTTCGTATACTGCTCGTTCATGAGCGATTTGCTTCTCCATTTCCATGTATGTTTCCATCATAGACTGCGCAAGTTGATTAAATTCATGGCTTGTTACATAGTTATATACTCGTTCTGCGTCTGTTTGTCTCCTATTGGTAATAAACTTCTGCCGCGCTGTATCTTCAACGGCTTTATGAAGCAGCATTGCCAAAGGAACAACTAACTTTGGTGAACATATCCAAATACCGTCTTTTTGACCCATACCCGATTTTGCTTCATCAGGAAGAATCTCTGAAACTATCGCAGCGACATTTGCCTTTGCATTTATCATGTCTGTTTTTAACTTATTTATCCAATCATTCCCCCATGCTTTCGTACGTTTAGATTCCCACAATATTGTCCCGCATGTGCTACCTTTTTGCGTTATTACTATTTGCTTAATATCAGCACCCGATATTCCTTTTCCAACTGGTTCAAAAATATCAGTCTTGATAGCATCTCTTAATGTTATTTCTAAATCCAATTCCAGTACTTCACCCTGTGACTGCTGTGATCCTTGTGTCGCCTTTCTATTTGCTTCTTCCAAAGCCTTTGAAGTATCTGCTATTTTTTTCTCCAACTCAGCAAATTTATACTTATCTTTTTCAATCTGTTCTTCTAGTGCTTTTTCTCGAATTAGATTCCGTTCTTTATCTAATTGTCGCTGCTTCTCAACTTCAAAATGTCGTTTCTCTTCATCCAAATCGTTTTTCTGTTTTCTAATTTCAAGTTCAGCTTTTTCTGCGACATCTAATTTATTTTTAAGTTCAGCTATTTCATTCGTAAATTTCTTCTGTTCTTCATTTACAATTTGCTCTCTCACTTGATGTGATAAGGCTTCCGTCAGTTCTATTTCTTTTCCGCAGCTAGGACATTTGATTGTGTTCATACATTTATATATATATCCTGATTATATCCTCCTACACCTATAAGTTTCGCCTTGTGATTAATAATATTCTCCAATGGCCGGCAACTGCGGCATCCGTCTTTTTGTTTGCAGATAAACCGGTCGAGTTTCCGGGCAAGCACAATCATTTTTGCATGCTCCATTACGCGGCGGGTTGCATCTTCTCCAGATGGGAGTGAAACGGATGTCGGTTCATCATCGCGATCCAGATACCAATAGGCCGCGCCGGCAATAGGCTTGGTCTGGCAATGGGCAGCTAAAAGTAAATAAATCGGCAGCTGCAGCGAATCCTCGTCTTCATCAAATTTTCCTGTCTTAAAGTCTATAATTCTTACTGAATCTGTTTCTTGTATATACTCCAGCCAGTCAATCTTGCCGCACAAAATAATATTATCTTCTTCCGAGAGCCAAAAATATGGAAGTTCCTGGCGGATTTTGATTGCTTTTTGGGCAAGCGGCCCGGGATTTGTCATAACTTTTGCAATCATTTTTGCACCGCGATCTTTGAACTTCTTTTCTTCTTCATGGTCTTTAAAAAATCTTGAAACGCCGTTCCATGTTTTTTCAAAAACGGCAAGAAGGGTATTTATCTTTCGTTCTTCTTGCGGCAACCCGGAAATCGAATCCAACACATCATGTACCACTTGGCCAAGTGCAAGCGGCGGCTCCATAAGCACAATCTTGTGATTTGTCTTGGGATCGCGGTACATATTTTTCAAAAAATATGCCCGCGGACACTTGAGGTAATCCCCGATCGACGAATGCGACACCCACACCGCAGAATACTTATCTTTCATGTACCAAGAATACTACCACAAATTCTAAAACTCGTCAGCGGATATATACAATCACTGTAACGGTCGTTACATGAGTTGTATGATAATCAAAAATATTTTGTTTACCGAATATATTACTTTGATAACATTACTTTTGCTTTCCCAGGTTTCAATAACAATTTCTTCAAATCTTTGGCTATTGAATCTTTCCTCATAGTTCCCGCATTATAAACAACCATATCAAACCGACCTCTTAATTAAGAATGATCATATTTTATATTCTCTACAGGACAACAAATATAATCAACCTTATGAGTAATTATTTGCGCTCTTTCAATCATTACTTTAACTATTTCTTTTTGTGTAGCTGTGCATCTCGGTAGCGCTGAAGTAAGAAATTTAATTATTTCGTGATAATCTATAATATCAACAGCAATGGGCTTATTTTCTGCTATAGGGGCGTAAGTCGGGAGAAATTGTGCTAACCCTGGCGCTAATTCTATAATTTTTAAAGACTTTATATATGGAAGATCAAAAAAACCCTTTGGAATTGCTCCGCTAGATTCATATTCGCTTATTGATCTAATCGTTATAGCCTCTTCCACTCCTGCGTGCCAAGATAAATGGGGTTGATCAAACCGCAAATCTAAACTATAACTACTTTGTTCGAAGCCTGGAATATGTGCTTCTGTTGCTACATATGGAGGTGCTTCACTCATTTTTTACCGTAAATACTTCTCTATATTCGCATTATGCTCGTCAACCGTGCGGGAGAAGTGGACGGCGGCGGTTCTGTCGTGGATGTAGTACAGATAATCGGTGGCCGTCGGGTAGATTGCTGCTTTGATGGAAGCGAGGCCCGGGTTCGCAATCGGTCCGGGCGGTAAACCGGGATGAATATAGGTATTGTAAAGCGACGCAATTTTCTTGTCTTCATCAGTCAGTTCTTTTTTCCACCAGCTCTTTTCAAACGGTTGGTAGCCAAGCGCATATTGAAGGGTCGCATCCACCTGCAGCGGCATGTCAAGCTTCATTCTGTTGAGTAATACCCCTGCGATGACCGGCCGGTCGGCATCAGAATTTCCTTCGCGCTCGACGAGTGACGCAAGAATAATCGTTTGCTCAAATGATAATCCGGTTTTTTTCGCATCCTCGCGCATCGCGTTTGTTATCTTTTTATTAAAATTTTCAAGAAGCATTTCCACGATTGCAGAGGCTGTGGCATCCCGCGGAATAAGATAGGTATCCGGAAACATATATCCCTCGCGGGCAAACGATAAAAATTCTTTTTCCGGTATCGTCAAATCTTTTGCCATCTCTGTAGCGATTTCTTCCATGCGCCACCCCTCAAGCGTCGTCACCCATGCATCCTGGATCCCATGGGTTAAAGTGGTAGCTATCGTCCGGGCGTCCATGGATGTATTCAACCGGAAATCTCCTGCCTGGAGCGACGTTTCAATACCGAGAAGTTTTATTAAAATATAAAAACTGGTTTTGCTGTGAATGAGCTTTTTTGCCTCAAGATCGGCAGCAATTTCCTTGGCGCCTTCCCCGCGGGCAACCGTAACAATGACCGGCGTGGTATCTGTGGGATCAACGGAAGATATCCCGAATTGCCACCAGAACCAGCCGCTCCAGGCAATAAGGACCAATAAACAAAAAAGAAGCACAAAACGGGCAATAATATTGTGAGGTTTATTTGATTTCATCGAGTGTCGCCCTCCGGAATTTTTTACCAGTAGCATCATACATATACACACGACCACATACACACGTCACCCGCACAAGACCAGTGCCTTCTTTTCGTTCTAATGGCTTCCCGCACCCCACACACTTCCCCTGGGAAAGCAACCACGCCTGCATCGGAGCAATAATATTTTTAAACATGTTATTCCACCTTATAGACAGGTATATTTTTAATCGTCTCTACTGCTTCTTTGAGCCGCCACTTGTCCGAACAATAGAGCGTACATAGTATATCACCCGAGTCCACTGCCTCATCAAGTTTACGGTTTAGATACATGCCGGACTTCTTATCGGTCGGGCATCCGAGAATCCGGCAAATCACGGTGATTTGCTGGTTATCAATGGCATGGATATGACCCTTTTTCCCGGATTTCACTTCATACACATACCGCCCCGGGTGCAAATGATCGCTCGTTACCCCCGGCTCCCCGCCCTGCGCTTTGATAATTTCCCGCATTTTTACCAGTGCTTTTCCGCTGGTGAGCATATCCCGTGCAACATCCTCACCGATCAAATCTTTATTACCCGGCATATCCGCAAAACATAAATTAAGAAGTTTTCCGGCTAATCGTAGTGCTTTGGCCTCCAGCGCCAGCGGCCGGTTTTTGTGCTGTTCAAGTACTTGAAATACATCCCGCACCTCAAGAACCGGCCCGATACCCCGCCCGGCATTTTGGCGTATTTCATTTAAATCAACAGCAACGTGGATATTGAATTTTTTGGCAAGATAGGTAAATTTTTTTGCGATAACTTCCCCGTCCCGCATATGTTGAATTTTCATCGTTGGCCCCACGGGAATATCCAGCACTAAATGTGTCGTGCCGCTTGCCACTTTTTTGGCCATAATCGATACAATAATTTTGTCAAACGATTCAAACGCAAGCGGCTGTTCGATTTGAATAATAATGTCGTCGGCAGGCGCAAGCCCCAGATGCCCGCCCCACACAATACATCCGCCCGCGCGGGCCACCAAATGCTCAATTTGCTTCGGGGAGAACGTAACCGGCGCGACCACTTCCATCGTGTCAGCGGTACCTGCGGGAGACGTAATTGCCCGCGACGATGTTTTTGGTATCTGGAAACCGGCAGCTGCAATAATCGGGACGACAATCATCGTCGTCCGTGTCCCTGCTACTCCTCCGGTTGAATGTTTATCCGCAACAATTCCTTTAAAATGAAGCTCCGGGCCGGTGGCGACCATCGCTTTTGTCAAAAAATATAACTCTTCATCGTTAAATCCCTCTTTAAAACCGGCTGCCGCAAAATAGGTCGTAAGAACCGGCCCGAGATTTTTATTAGCTATTTCATCCATGATGGCAAAAATCTCGTGATAGGAAAGGGATTTTCCTACGAGTTTTTTTTTAATCGCTTCGATGGCAATTTTTTGATGATCGTCTGTCATATGGATCTCACTAGTCTCGCTTTTACATGCAATCGTTGCCAATAGGTACCGGGCGGTACACAAGTGATGAGCGTCAGGTACGAATCGTCAAATTTTTGTTCCAGTGCCGAAAGGTCCGATGGTGCCGATACCGTCAGATCGGTGACGTGATACGTATACGAAATACCGTCATAGGTAATAGTAATTTCATCACCCTCTTTCATAGTCGGAAGCAGGGAGAAAATCGTTTTGTAATCCTTCGGACTGAAAAATTGCGGAAGTGCGGAATGTCCGAAAATAACCGTGTTACCGTATTGCCCGGGGACGGCTGTCCCCCCATAATGAATAAGTCCTTTTGATAAATCATCGCCTCCGATATTTACTTCTGCACTCACTATTTTCAACTTCGGAATGGAAAGCGCATACGTGTTTACCGGCGTCACAACCTTCTTTTGCGGACTGGTCGGAAACCATGCGTTTGCATTCGTATAATCAACCGCATACGCATCGGAAACCGGCGTTACCGTCGAGGTAAATAAATCCGCGTTTACAACACTGAATGAAAGGATCGGCCACAATACCCAAACAAGAATGGCTGCGCCAAAACTCAGAAGTGTGTAAGAGACGGTCCGGGAAACACGCCGTTTCGGTTTGGGCTCTCCTCCTCGTGCTGATTTAACATAACGGTATAAGGGCATGGCATTACTTAATTGCTATACTTACGGTGATATTTTTCGCATTGAAGGGAAGCCTGCTTTTTGTAAAACTCAGTCCAAATCGGATTTCCACACCGGCAACACCGGTAAGATTCTTTAAATATTCCTGTGCAGCGCTGATTGTTTTTCCTCCTAATTTGCTTTGAATATCTTTTACGTCAAGCGTCGGAATCGCATCTGATGCGATCGTCGTTTTGGCGGTAATCGCGCCGGTTTTCCCGACTTTCACATTTTCTATGGTTACCTTTGTGCGGCCCTCCGCAAGCGCATATCCCGTGGGAATTTGTCCGGTAATCATTGCTTTCATCAGTATTTTCACATCGTCTTCCCCGTAACTTACGCCGGAAACCGTAACCGTTGCGCTTCCCGATAATTCTTTCGCTTCCTGATCAAGTTCCTGATTAAATGTTTTTTGCGTTACGGCGGTTTTGATTGTTTCATCAATGAGTTTTTGCCCGCCGGTCACGCTTTGAGCAAAATCCGCTTTCGCTTTATCGACAAGATCCGCAGATACCGCTTTCACAAACGCATCCTGATCGGCACGGGACACAACCGTCACACTTTTACTTGTCCCGCCGGTAAGCGCGGCATCATTGCGTGCAATGGCAACATCCGCATTACTGTCTTTAAAGTGAAATTCCGTTGACGCCACAAGATTACTGTCCGTGCCGATTTGACTTGCGGTTATCGCACCCGTGGCTTTTCCGAACGTAAGGGATCCGACGGATTCGCTTGCAGAGGCCACCTGCACCTCTGCGTCCAGAGTAAACTGAAGGGATCCCGCGCTCAGCACTGCCCCTTTGACAAAAGTTTTGCTGCTTGTTGTTTTGTTGTAAATCGTCACCGGGCCTTTTGCCGGATCACCGACATCTTTCTTACCGGTGACCGGAATCGTTTTAGTGCCGGATACCGATTTTTCCTGCGAATATCCGGGGATAATCTTTTTCTGGGCATCTACTGATGTAGCGGTAGAATCAATGGTAAGCGTTTCTGTAGCCGTCAGGGCTTTGGGAGCCGTGAGAATGGTGACGGTCGCATGCGGCACAAACCAATTGAGAAATCCGATAAGCACCAAAATTCCTGCCGCAACAGCAACAATCGGAGCTTTAGGAATAGTAATATTTGGTATTTTTGGTATTTTGGGAATGGTAAATTTCCGTTTTGGCGTTTCTGTTTCTTCCAACACGTCAACATCTTTCTTAAATCCCAAATTCGCCGGATCCACCGCTACAACGTTTGACTCTTCCTCTTGAATTTCTCCTTCTTCTTCAATCTCCTCAGCTTGTACTTCTGATGACTGATCCCTGACCACTGATACCTCTTCTTCCTCCCCGACCTCATGCGCAAGTTCGCTGGCTCCGGCAAGAGACACGGCAGATACCACATCTTGCGGCGGGAGGACATCAATTTTGGGAAAATGCAAAAAGTTTACCCGTGTGGTCCATGGATAACGCAGGAGTTCTGTTTTTACTTCTTCCAGTACCTGTTTATCATTCCCCAAAAGAAGGATGCGGGCCGGTAATACCTCCAGATCTTTAAATTCTTTCAGTGCTTCCTCAAATGTAATAGCAGTATCCGAAACGCGCTCACGCGTAATTTCACCGGCAAGCGCTCCCACTTTATAAAGGGAAACGGTAATATTTTTTTGTGTCACTTCCACAAGGATCACGCTCGGCGGTACCCCTTCTTCTTTCTTCATCCGGTAAAGCATTGCTTGAGAAAGTGGCACAAAACCAATAGGGGTTAATTCTAATTCACCCGTAATAGTTTTAATGTGTGGCCGTATTTCCTTCAAAATTTCGCCTTCCTGCGAAAGATATTCTTTCGGAAGTCCCAATACAACTTTCGAATACTTCGTCGTGCCGACTTTATCCTCCACTGCCGCCAGCGCCTCGTCTACGGCGTCCAGCCGCGCCTCCCACGAATCCTGGGCACAGGGTTTACTGTCCGCGGCAAGTACCTTGGGGATACCTTTCTCTCCCATTTCCCACAGTGCCGCGGCCACATATTCTTCTCCCAGAACAAGGGATGAAAAAATCTCTTTCTCGGTTTTATTTTTGGGCAGAAACGTATCAAACATGGAAGGTAGTTTCATACTCCCATACTAGCAGCGCGCGACGTTTGAAGCAACTATTTTCATTAAAGTTGACCGCACGGACTTCCTATTGCATGTCGTACACCCTTATCAACCCGAATTACGCCGCCTCCATAATTACAAAGATTATTTGACGCGCATGTCCCTTGTATAGTATCCGGTAATTGTGGATAGTCAATTTTATCTCCGGGACTAACGCTTTTGTTCGGATCAATATCTTTCTGACTGTAAATTAAATCTATCCATTGGTCGAAAACAGACTGATCCAATAAACACGTACCCGAAAAACAATCTTTCCCGATATTGCATGATTTTCCTCCGTCTTGATATTCAATGATACAAACTCCTTCTCTGACCGACCACCCTCTCCGTTGCATAAAACAACTGTTATATTTCACCGAGTATTGGAATTCATAAGGTAACTCTACTCCAAAATAAAATTTTCTTGGTATTTGCGTACCGGGAAGACCAAATTTTGAAAGCAACATTTTACCTTCGATAAATTGCAAAAGAATAACTCCAAATAGTACTATTGATAGTATTAATATTTTTTTCATTAAATATCTTTTTTGATAATACCGTAAATCCGGCGGAGGCCGGATCCGGCGGATTCTTCTTTCAAAATCTTAAAATTACCAATTTCACCGGTACGGGTTACGTGCGGGCCGCCGCAGAACTCTGCGGAGAAATAATTTTTTCGATCACCAACAAAATAGACACTTACGCGGTCGGGATACTTGTGCCCGAATTCCATCTGCGCACCCACTTTCTCCGCTTCTTCGAGGTCCATTTCAACACGTTCCACTTTAAGATCTTCTTTTATTGTTTTATTCACGAGCTCCTCGACTTTTTTGAGTTCTTCCGGCGTCAGTTTCCGTGAAAAATTAAAATCCATCCGCAAACGTTCTGCCGTAATATTACTCCCCCGCTGTTTGATATTCGGGTCAACGATTTTTTGAAGCGCGGCCAAAAGTAAATGGTGCGCGGTATGCAACCGCGTTGTTTGTTCACTTTGATCCGCAAGTCCTCCCTTAAACATTCCCGCTGCAGCAGTTCGAGACAACTCCTGATGTTTTTTGAAGTTTTCATCGAATTCTTTTTTATCAAACGATATCCCTTTTTGTTGATACAGTTCTTCAATAATCTCGACAGGAAATCCATAGGTTTGAAACAGATCAAATGCAGAAGTTTTTCCGATCATTTCCATACCCCGTTCAAGTGTTTTACCAAACCGTACATCTTCTTCCTGCAATAATTCTTTCACTTCTTTTTGAAGATCAAGTGCACTAAGTGAAAAATCGAGTCTTTTTGCATACATCATAGACCTGCGCAACAATCTTCGAAGAATATATCCCTGCGCTTTATTTGATGGCACCACGCCCGCTTCCATCATCATGGTTGCCCCGCGCACGTGATCGGCAATGATCCGCATAGACCGCTCGTTTCCTTCATATTCCTTTTTTGACAGGGTCATTATCTGTTCTATTATTGGCCACAAAAGATCAGTCTTAAATATATCCGGCTCGTTATTAGAGGCCGCGACCATGCGCTCAAGGCCGCCGCCGAAATCCACATTTTTTTGCGCGAGTTCTTTTAAACTTCCGTCTACCATCTTCTGATATTGCATAAATACGGAGTTAGCTATTTCCATAAACCTTCCGCAGTCGCAATTTGGATGGCATCCTTCATGTACAGGTGTATTAAAATCATAAAATACCTCACTATCCGGCCCACCCGGCTCACCTGGCGGCATTTTATCCGGCTCACCTGACCTACTCCACCAGTTTTTGTTGACGCCGTAAAAATATATATGATCTTCGGGAACACCCAGTTTTTTCCAAATTTCAAAAGATTCCGTATCTTTCGGAACAGATTCATTTCCTGCAAAGACACTTACATAAAGTTTTTTTGGGTCCAACTGTAGCTCTTTGGTTAAAAATTCCCAAATCCATGGGAGCTGTTCTTTTTTAAAATACCCGCCCAAAGACCAATTCCCGAGCATTTCAAAAAACGTGGTATGACGATTGTCGCCCACTTCATCAATATCCTGCGCGCGGAATGATTTCTGGCTGTCGACCAGCCGTTTGCCGAGCGGATGTTTTTGGCCCAAAAGATAGGGAATCAAAGGCTGCATGCCGCTTGAAGTAAACAGCGTGGTGGGATCATTTTCCGGCACCAACGGCGCACTCGGTATCTCCGCATGCCCGCGGCTTTTGAAAAACTCAATATATTTTCTTCGAACATCCGCTGATTTCATGAGCTTAATTATAGCATCGAACAGTGCTCTGGTATAATCGAGTCATGCAAATTGTAAAACATACAGCATCCCGCAAGGTTTCGATCGCGTCAACGGCAACGGTGTGGGAGTATGACAGTGCGGATAAAAAAATAAGTGGGGCTGTTGCAGAAATTCACGGACGCTATCCGCAAGCAGGATTTGCCCAAAACGGATTTAAAGAATTGGTGTTTGTCCTCTCCGGCAACGGCTTTATCATCTCACCCACAGAACGCAAGGAAATTGACGTAGGCGATGAAATTTTTATCGACAATAATGAACAGTATGCATGGGAAGCAAAATCCATGACCCTCTTCATGGCCACCACTCCCAAATTCGACCCGAAAAAACACAAGATCATATGACCTATCAACAACTTCTTCAAAGAAATCTTATCCTTTACCGCATTTCGTGGTTCTTCACATCACTTCTTTTCTTCATGCCGATTTGGTACGCATTTGAAACGCAGTTTGCCAACGGGGCAACACTTGCAGCTTTGTATGCGACAACATATCTCATTTCTGTTTTTCTGGAACTTCCGACAGGAGCACTTGCAGACTTATTCGGCAGAAAAATAATTGTTACGATCGGCTACCTGATCGGCGGCGTCAGTTGGATGATCATATCTCAGGCAAAAAATGTATCCTGGCTCTGGGTCGGATATATCATTTCTCAAATCGCAGCTACATTTGTTTCCGGGGCAAATGTTGCGTTGTACTATGACACATTGAAAGAACTGAAACGGGAGGCAGACTTCAGCAAACTACTCGGTGAAAATGAGCTTGTATACCGATTCGGCATTATTCTGTCAACAATCGTCGGAGGATATGTATTTTTATACAGCAAGGGCATGCCATATATACTCGTTGGCATAGCCACTATGCTAGCCGGAGTTGTCACGTTTCTCATGGTAGAACCCCACATTGATTCTGAAAAATTCACGTTACAAAATTATATCCGACAAACGAAACTGGGGTTTGCAGAGCTTTGGAAAACAAAGTATATCCGCGATTTTTCTTTGTATTACATTTCCATCGGTGGGATTACCTGGTATTTTTTATATTTCCTTCTCAATGTATTTATGACGGACAGCGGATTTGACCCAATATCCCGCGGATGGTTATCGGCAATCAACAGTCTGTTGGTTGCAGTTGTTGCGCTCATCATCACTAAACGGAAACTGCTAACCAAGTCGATGACCTATTTATTTTTCCCAATTTTGATGCTCTTAGGATTTATCCCTGCCCCGTTTGTACCCAAAATCGGCGCAGCTATTTGTCTTTTCCTCAGCTATTTAGTTGGTATCACAAGGTTTACGTTCCTCGATCAGTATACCAATGCGGAATTCGAATCTAAATATCGCGCCACGGCACTATCAGCGCTGAATATGTCAACAAGTTTTGTTTATTTTTTCCTGACGTTTGCGCTCAACCCCGTGCTTTCAAAATTCGGTAGCAACTGGGTCATGTTTAGTCTGGGGGTTATTACTCTTCTGACAACTGTTCCTTTTGCTGTTGTATTATTAAAGAATCATCAATAATATAAAATTTTACTAAACCTATAATTTATGCAAAACATTCTTATCGCCATCAGCAGCATTCTGGCCTTTATCTCATACATCGTTTATATCGTTGCAATTTTAAAAGGAGAAGCTAAACCTCACAGAACCACGCGATTTGTCCTAGTTCTCATCACTAGTCTCGCTACAGCTTCTTTATTTGCACAAGGTAGCATTGTGACTATTTGGTTATCGGGAGTATTTACATTTGGCTGTATCATAATATTTTTGTTGAGTCTAAAATTTGGCATGGGAGGGGTAGCGAAGACTGATATTTTATGTCTTATCCTGTCTTTGAGTGGAATTATTATTTGGAAAATAACTTCAAATCCTATGTATGGACTTTTTGCCTCAATCGCCGCAGATCTTGCGGCACAGATTCCAATGCTTATTAAAACATATAGATTTCCGAAAACCGAAGTCTGGACCTTTTATTCATTAGATGTGTTGGCTTCAATATTTAGTCTCTTGGCATTACAAAGGTGGACAATACAGGAGTTTGCATATCCGCTATACATCATACTCATAGACAGCGCTACTATTTTACTTATTCTTCGTCCAAACATTAAGCAACACAAGATCGCTAAATAGTATTTACCCGACGATGTGGATCGGTTTGCCTTGAACAATAGCGACAAGATCGTCGACAAATATTTCAAATAAGTTTCTGATCGCTTCGCGCGTATAGTATCCGAATCCTTTCACTCCGACTGCCCGCTCCATGCCGGCAAGCGGCGTGCCCTCAAATAATGTACCCTCACTTGTATACATATCTACCTGCCCGCTTTTAATTGCCTCTGCCATCGCCGCTTCATCGATAAGCGCCTCATCGGCAGTATTTACAATAATGACTCCTTTTTTCATCTTTGCAATTTGTTCTTTCCCAATAAACCCATGGTTTGCATCCGTATGTGTTGTATGAAATGCGAGTGCGTCTGATTCACCTAGCACTTCATCCAGTGATTTCATCGTCACGCCCGGTACTGTTTTTGGCGAATGATTATATGCAATCACTTTCATGCCGATTCCCTGAGCAAGCTCTGCTGTACGCGAACCAATATTACCGATACCGATAATTCCCAATGTTTTCCCCGCAAGCTCAAATCCCATTTCCTTCACGTATTTTCCCTGTTGTGTTTTCCGGTCAGTAATAAGGACACGTTTTGCCATGCACAAAAGCAGGGTAAGCGTGTGTTCCGCAACAGACTCACGCGAATAGCCGGGAACATTAGAAACTGAAATTCCGCGCTTTTTACAATACTCCAGGTCAACCCAACCGAACGAAGTGGTTGCTAAGGCAATTCCCTTTAAATTCGGACACGCGTCCATTACCTGAGTGCTCCGCGCTCTGGCTTTTTCAAATCCACCAAGATTATCCGGATCCAACCCAAGTACATCAGAATCCTTCGCATACGCCACACACTCCTCTATCGGCATCTCCCCATCAACTGTCGTAAATTGTACATCACCCAACGCCTGTAGCTTCGTTAACTGATTTTCTGTAAAAACTTTTTTCGTAAGAAAAATAGATATTTTCATAGCTCGCCCTCCTTGTACCAATGGGTTCATGGTAAACATTTTGGGCGTCAAATACAAGAGGGTCGAGAATACTGCTTACGATTTCTTCGGGAGGGTTTTTAAAAGCTAGTTGTATAATAGTCGGGCTAAAATGGAACTTGACTTTTATAATAGTCGTGTTATAATACCCTCATGTACATAAAAAGGGCACTGCTATCCCATATTCAAGACCACCTTACGAACCCAGAACTGACATTTATCGTCGGCACGCGGCAGGCCGGAAAAACGACACTAATGCAGATATTGCAAAACAAATTAGAAAAACAAGGGAAAAAGACAGTGTTTTTGAACCTGGATTTTGAAGCGGATCGTCCCTTTTTTACCTCACAAGAGCGGCTTATTGAACGAATTGCCTACGGGATAGGAACAAAGGGCGGGATTGTGTTTTTGGATGAAATCCAACGAAAAGAAAACGCCGGACTCTTTTTGAAAGGGCTCTACGACATGAAGCTGCCGTACAAATTTATCGTGTCCGGTTCAGGAAGCATAGAACTCAAGGAAAAAATTCACGAATCATTACCCGGTCGGAAACGGATATTTGAACTTTCAACATTGAGCCTTGAGGAATTTGTCGCGTTTAAAACAAATAATGCCAATTCCTCGTTCTTTTCTCTGTATCCGGACCGGGCACTCCAATTCCTGGAGGAGTATCTTAATTTTGGCGGTTACCCAAAAGTCGTCCTGTCGCCGACGGCCGAAGAAAAACGTGCTGCCATTGCGGATATCTACCAAAGTTTTTTGGAAAAAGATATCGCAATACTCCTGAATATTCAAAAAACGGAAAGTCTCACCAGTCTCGTCAGAATTCTTGCATCTCAAATCGGCAACCTCGTCAACGTCGCAGAACTTTCCAATACTCTGGGTATTTCCCAAAAAACGGTGAAAGATTATCTATGGTATCTGGAAAAAACCTATATTATTGATAAAGTTACTCCGTATTTCAAAAACATACGAAAAGAAATAACGAAAGCTCCGACGTATTATTTTGTGGATTTGGGTTTGAGAAACTATGCAGCGAATCAATTTGGCAACGCACTAGCGTCTCACAATGGATTTTTATTTCAGAATTATGTTCACAATATGCTCCTAACCCATCTTCGTTTAACCCCGACGACGCTCCATTTTTGGAGAACGCGCGATAACGCTGAAGTAGATTTTATCGTCAATACAGGCCAACAGATTGTTCCTATCGAAGTAAAATTCACCCATCTGAAATCTCCGGAAATGAGCCGTTCGTTCCGTTCCTTTTTATCGAAATATTCACCCAAAGAAGCATATATTGTTCATCTGGGATCGAAGTTTATCGAAATTGTGAACGGCACCCGTGTCTGTTTTGTGCCGTTTTTCGATATTCCTACTTTTAACTCTTCTTCGGCAGATTCTTGAAGAGGCGCTTACGGATACTCGTCGTGGTATCCAGACCGTGTTCCTGCAGCTCTTCGATGTGGGCAAGTGCGCTGTCGAGTTTTTTGGTCGCGGTTTCGGTAAATTCCTCTTTAGTATCTTCCAGTTTTTCCATCACCTGCTCTTTAATCGCTTCTCCTTGTTTTACTAGCTCTTTCCCTTTTTGTTCCAGCTCCTCCACTTTATCTTCCAGTTCATCTTTGATAAACTTTCCTGCTTTTTTGCCTTCTTTGGTTCCTAGAAAAAATATGGTTGCCGCCCCCAAAAGTCCTCCGATAAACAGTCCGGCTAAAAATTTAATATCAGAACCTCTGTGTTCGTCACTCATTTTTGTCTCCTTTATGCAGTAAAGATGTTACCGCGGATAAACCTGTTTTCAGGCCATTCATAAATCCGGACATACCGACGACACCTTCCGAAACCGTACCGCTGACTTTTTTGGCATCATCCAGCATGGTATTCATTTTCTGCATGGAAATACGGATTTCTTTCAAAATATACCACACCTGAATGCCTAAAATGATAAGAAGTAGTGCGAGTGCGAAGCTGATAAGAATAATAGTAAGTTGGGTAGGTTCCATAGGCAGTGAGTTTTAGTATACCGGGTTATTCCCCTGATTGCAACCCCACTTCCCGCACAATGGTCGTGATTTTTCCAAAGCGGCTGGTGGCAATCACAGTGATTTTATTTACCCCGGGCTCAAGCGTTATCTGATCGAAAAATTTTCCGTCCCCGCGCACCAAGACCGATATACCATTTACGGTGACCGTGGCATCGGGATCCGCTTTTCCGAGTACGTCGATGCGGCGCTCACCGGTAACCAATTGATTTTTGGGCGACTCAATGAGTAGCGAAGGAGACACGGTAATTTTCCGGTACTGCAATCCTAAATATCCCAAAAAAATCAGCACGAGCACAATCAAAATACCTGCAAGAAACTTTCCGGGGGTCAACTGGAAAAATGATTTGTTTACGACGGTTGGAGTCTTTGGCAACAAACTTGATTTTGGCGCGTCGATGGTCTGACGCCGGAAAAATGCAAGCACCTTCGCGCTGTCAATCCCCAAATATTCCGCGTAATTTTTTACAAATCCTTTGGCGTAGGAAAGAGAAGGAAGCGCCGTATAATCGTCTTTTTCGATCCCTTCTAAAAACTTCACGCGGATTTTTGTGGCTCTTTCAACCTCTGCAAGAGATATCTTTTTTGCGATACGCGCTTCCTGAAGAATACCGCCAACGGTTTTCATTGTTCAGCTTGTGTAGCTAAAAAATCATCCGGATTTTTGACGAGCACATCGCGGGGTTTTGATCCTTCACCCGGTCCGATCACTCCTGCTTCCTCCAGTTGATCCAAAATCCGTGCGGCCCGTGCATACCCCACGGAAAGCCGTCGCTGCAGAAGCGACGCGGATGCTTTATCATGCTGGCAGATAAGCCGGAGCGCATCTTCAAACAGCGGGTCGCGGCCGTCGCCTCCCATACCCACTGCGCCGCGCTTCACCATTCCAATGGGTTGCTTGGTCACTTCTTCCGTATATTCGACGGCAACATTTTTTGTCTTGAGAAAATCCACAACTTTCGTCACTTCGCTTTCCGATACGTACGTACCCTGGATACGCGACGGTTTACTTTGGTCAGCAGGAATATAGAGCATATCTCCCCGCCCGAGTAATTTTTCCGCGCCTGGCATATCAAGGACAACCCGTGAATCGATCATCGAAGACACATTAAACGCAATACGGGTCGGCACATTTGCTTTAATAAGGCCGGTGATGACATCCACACTCGGCCGCTGGGTGGATAACACCAAATGGATGCCGGTGGCACGTGCCATCTGCGCCAAACGGCAAATAGTATCCTCAACTTCAACCGGCGCATAGGCCATAAGATCGGCAAGCTCGTCAATAAGTATTACGATAAACGGCATCGCCTGAAAACCGGATAATTCATTAAACCCGTCGATATTCCGGACGCCAACCTCAGCAAATTTTTTGTACCGATTTTCCATTTCCGTCATCGCCCACCGGAGCGCGGAAAGAATTTTATCCGGCTCAACAATAACCGGCGTCAAAAGATGCGGGATGCCGTTGTAACCGGTAAGCTCCACACGTTTAGGATCAACCATAATCAGCCGAACCTCGCTCGGATTGGTACGGAAAAGGAGAGATGCAATCCAGGAATTGATAAGTACCGATTTTCCGGAGCCCGTCGTTCCGGCAACCAAGACATGCGGCATTTTCGCAATATCGGTGATTATGGGATTACCGGACACGTCTAAACCAAGTGCCACGGCAAGCTTACTTTTTGCTTTATGCATGACGTCTGAGGAAAGCATTTTCTTGAGGGTCACAAACTCCAGTCCGCGGTTGGGGATTTCAATCCCCACGAGATTGCGGCCCGGAATCGGCGCCTCTATACGCACCTGGCCGGTCGGCGCGGCAAGAGCAAGGGCCATATCGCTAGAAAGCGACGTAATTTTACTGACTTTTGTGCCGGATGCAATTTCAATCGCATACTGCGTAACTGCCGGTCCGGAATTTACCTCGCGCACTTTTGCCGTAATGCCAAAACTATCAAGAGTATTTTCAATAACATTCGCATTCCGTTTTATATCACCGCGGTCTGCTTTTTGCCCGGGCCCGTCGGAAAGAAGCGAGAGCGGCGGATATTCCCACATCGCCATATCATTGGGCTGGTTTGCCATCGTACTGCCGATCTTGAGCATTGATTTTTTATTTTCTGGTACAGCAGTTACCGGCGCCGGTTTTCCGGAAACAGGCGGAAGAGTCATCGGGGATTTCACCAGCGGTGCGTCTGATAATTTCTGCTGCGTAAACAACGGTTTATCGTCCTTATTCCCCAGTGAACGGATACCGTTTCCGATCATTTCTCCCACAGCCTGCCCGCCGGTAAGAATAAAGTTAATGATTTTATCAAGCGACGCGTTGAAAAGGATCATAAATCCGATAACGAGAATCGCCAGATAGGTGAGCACTGCCCCCTCAACCGACACATATCCGGCAACCATATTCCACAGTGCTTCACCGAACGTTCCTGCCTGGGTGAGTCCCAGGAGTGAAAAGAGGGTCACACCGAGTCCAAACGGGACATTGGGACTGCCGATATCCGATTTTATTTTGAAAAAAAGAAAAGAAAGTGTGACCAAGAACGGCGGCAGTGCGTACCAAATCCAGCCGATGTGATACGTCAGTTGTTCACGAAGTGCCGTAAGCACACTGCCTTCGCCGAAAAATGCAAGCGTAATCGTCCCGGCAAACAGCCACAACCACACGGCGCCGACCGTATACACCGTCTGCTTTTTCAACTTCAAATGAAACGGACTGCGTTTATGATACCGTCTTTTCCTTCCCCACTTCTTCATGGAACTAGTATAGGGGGAAATACCGCCAAGTTCAACTCCAACTACTTAAAAAACTATTACTGTCGAGAGGTTTACCTCTTATTAAAGTTACTACGCTTTGAAGTAATTCATCTGGTAAAGATCGTGGATCGCGATAAACATCTACCCGTTGACCATTGAGCATTAACTGTAAGCCTATTGGTACCGCTTTTTGCATCTCTTTAAAATCTCTACGCGTCTGATCCGCTTTAATTGGTTGATATTTTGTGGCAAAGACATCAACACCATATTCTATGACCGGCTTACTGGATTCACGTTGATGGGGAGCATACACCAATTCCGCTTGTGCTGGTTTCGCGTAAAATTTCAGGCATGCGCCATTCACATAAGGAACCTGCACGGTAACTATTGAGGAAATAAAATCAACTTCTACACGCGCACGCTGCAAAATCGCCTGTCTTGGATCTTCCATGTCACGTAATTCCGGAAAATATAACATTTTTTCATGAGACACCTCGGCAAATTCCACTTTACCCGTTTTGGTACTCCAGGAAATAAAAGCAGCAAACTCTTCATCAAACACTCGTTCAACTTTTATTGATGGATCGACTCGGAAAGGCCACCAACCGACTGCTTCTCTTGTGGTGATATTAATTGTATTATAGTCCTCTCAAAACAGAATGTCAGATTTTGTAGTTAAATTTTCTTCCGTTAATTTTCTGTTCAAATGTCCGTTTTGTATCATCAAAGGTTTTGAATTGGTGATTTGCTGTTGTCTGTTTTCCTTCTCTCCACACATGCTCGATCGGATTGGTATCGGGTGCATATGGTGGTAAGGAAATGAGGTGAACACGTTCCAACGGCTGATCTCTTTTGAGCGCATTGATGATGAGTTTCCCTTTATGGAACTTTCCATTGTCCCAAATGATACAGATACGTTTTTCCGGAGTTTTTGCTATGTGTTTTTTTGTTGCAGAAAGAATATATTTCTGTTGACCTCTGGCAATATGGTAGATACTGCATGTCCCTGTTTTGAGATTGAGAAATCCCAGGTAATTTTGTTTCTGTTTGGATCGTTCTGTCTTGATAATTGTTTTCTCTCCTTTCTTGAGCCATGCCTTTCTTGTCAACGCTTCCAGCATCAGTCCGGTTTCATCGGCAGCATACACCTCCCAATGCGGATCAGAGAGGAGTGAAGCTATCTCTTTTCGTATTTCTCCTATTCGTTTGACAATAGCCTGTTCATCCCGATGGATATCAAATTTTTCCGGATATTTGAAGCTCAATCGGCTGAATCGCAGAAGGTAGTGGTAGGATTGATCCGATTCGTAGGCAAAACCAAAATGAGCGGCAATATAATCCCGAAGTGCCGGGACATCCCAAAACTCCTTGGAGAGTCCATAGTCAGAAGGAGGCTCGGCAAGCGTGTGTTTAATTTCCTCTTTTTGTGCTCTCGTGAGTTTACCGGCGTGTTCGTTATCTTCCATGCCGGAAAAAATACTGGCCATACGACGAAGAGAGAAATCTTTTATCCACCGCTCAAGAGAGCGTATATTCCGATGGAACATGACGACAAGCGATGCATAGGGAATCTGTTGATGCCGAGCAAGCATGGTTAACGCTTTCAAGCGAATCAACTCAATGGGAGAACGGGTATACCCTTGCAGAAGAGAAATTTCATCATTGGACAGAATGATACGAAGCACTACTCTAGTGTATCAAAAAAAACGACATTCTGTTTTTATGTGGCTATATGATACTTTGTATTTTCATATTGCCAATGATTTTGTGTCGCGAAATTCAATCGCCAATTTTGTTCGACGAAAATATCATCAGGAAGTAACGGAATAAACGCAATATCTTCTATTTTGAGTTTCGGCTCTGATCGAAATGTTGGAAGATTTAGGGTTTCTTGACTCATATACCCTATAATTATATTTCTTTAGGAAGAAAAGTTCAAGGATCAGATTAGTAACCGTTCAGGAGTTGGCAAAGGAAATGTCATTGCGAGCACCAGCGAAGCAATCCCGCTTTAAATTTTTTAAAAGAAATTGTTTTTGGTATTGTTTTCATAAAATACACTACATCACTACGTAGTGGTGTAGTATTTACAGGATTCACAGTAATGTCATTGCGAGACCGTTCTGACGGCGCGGCAATGACAAATTTAGCATAATGTCAAATTATAATTTTCTTAATAAATCAACCATATTTGTGTTTATATTATCTTTTATATCCGCTTGATTTTCTAATCGAACGCTACCTTCATTTTTCCAAGGATATTGTGAAAATTCTCCTCCCGGAGTATTTTGAAAATATTTTTTATATAACTCTACATAATGAAACGCGTCCGCGTATGGTCTTTCTGGGTTCAGATTATGAGCTTCTATCCAAGGATTTTTAGCGCATGCGCGTATTTCGTAAAATCCATAATTTTTTAAGATATCCATACTCATAAGCAGAGCAATATCCTCAAACGGAGTTTTTACTTGACGTTCCATACGCTTAATAAACGCCTCTCCAGGTGCGCCTCGTAATAAATATAAAAAAGCTTCATCTGTACGGATTACTCTATGAGTATTTGCAGAAAAAATTTCTTCGTCAACAGTTTTATGCATGAGCGATATTCGAGTCTCAAAAGGAGAAGAATCATCTATTTTTCCCGAAAAACGTAATTCTTTTTGAATATCAAAGTAATCCTTGTAAAATCGTAATGGCTCGCCACTATAAAAATCCATTGCCCGTTGACACGCCCCAATTAATACTCCTGACTTATAATCGCTTAATTGAATAGGGGTAAAACGTACTGCCCATAATGGAATTTCATCCCCGATTGCATCAGCCATAGTCAAGCCATTATCATCGGGTCGATGGTACCATGCAGAATCTAAAAAAACCGGGCGATGAAGTGTAAATTGAAACTCAACTGCCCCTTCGGCAACGCTTGGTTCAACAGAGGCAGACCATTTATATGTACTGCCGTGTATTACTATCGCAGGTAATTCAATTCTTTTCGATAACAAAAGTATACTTAATTCGGCAGCTTGTTGTAATCTTTCAACTAAAACTCGCGAATCAGGAGATTTTTCAAAAAAACAATCTTCATATACACCCTCCAATTTACCTTTAATAGGATTTTCAGAAGTAAATCCGTGTTTCTTTTTTATATGTTTTTCAAATAATACAAATTCATCAACAGCTTCAACACCATTAGCAGTCAAAAATTTCTGCAACGCGCTTCTATAATGAATATCTTCCCATGCACGCGCATCATGAACTCCTACGGAAATTGTATCAACGGCTTCACCTACTGCCATAATTTTTATACCTCCACAATCACCGGCACGATGAGGGGGCGGCGGCCGGTTTCTTTCAGAAGAAACCGTTCAAGATTTTCGCCCATTTGAGTTCGCACGAAGCGCCAGTCGGTAATGCGGCCCTTTTTGAGACGGAGAGATTCGGAAACCACCCGTTTTGCTTTATTTAATAACTCTCCGGATTCTTTCATATAGACAAATCCCCGGGAAATAATATCCGGTTCGGCCGTCACCCGTCCGGTCGACTCCTCCATGGGAACGACTACAACGACAATGCCATCTGTGGCAATCGTCTGCCGGTCGCGCAGCACCGCGTTTCCTACATCGCCCACACCAAGACCATCGATCATCACGTTTTCCAGCGCAAGCGTTTCCACAACGCGCGGCGGAACATCCTTTTTAAACTCAAGAATCTGCCCATCCTCAGGTATCAGAATCTCGCGCTTATCATATCCTAAATCCATCGCGAGTCTGCGGTATTGCATAATGTGACGGTACGTGCCGCCGATCGGAAAAATATACTTCGGCCCGACGGCAGAAAGAAGGAGCATCAAATCTCCCTGCGACCCGTGGCCGGATACATGCAAGTCTTCCATAATATCCGAGTATGCCACCCGGGCGCCTTTCCGGTACAACCGCTCGATAATATTGCTCACACTTCCTTCATTGCCCGGAATGGCATCTGCGGAAAATACCACCGTATCGCCTTCTTTTATTTCCACAAATTTATGGTTATCGTTTGCCATGCGCGAAAGCGCACTTGAGGACTGCCCCTGGGCGCCGGCGGCAATGAGAAATTGTTTGGTCGGCGGCAACCGCTTTAAATCCGCGTCCCGGATAACCGCTTCGCGCGGAAATTTCATGTATCCGAGTTTTAGTGCGGCTTCTACATTGTGGTCCATACTCCGGCCGAAAAATGCGATTTTTCTGCCGTGCTTCAGCGCAATTTCTATCGCAAGCTGAATACGGGAGATATTTGACGATTGCGTCGTAAAAATAAATTTACCGGTGCAAAGGCCAATTTCCTTCTCAAGTGTGTCACCTACCACTTGCTCCGACGGGGTAAAACCCGGCCGTTCGCTCCCCAAGCAATCCGTCATCATACACAAAACGCCGCGCTTTCCGACTGCATTTATTTTTTCGATTTCAGATTTTTTGCCGTCCAAAGGATCAAAATCAAACTTAAAATCACTCCCGTGGTAAAAAATGCCCACGGGTGTCTCGATAATGAGATTTGCGGTATCCGGCACCGAATGGGTCATGCGGATAAACGAAACAGTAAACGGACCGACACGGATACTCTTGTCAAAATCCACCGGCGCAACCCGCGCTTTGAGTTTTGCTTCCTCAAGTTTAATATTGGCAAATGCCGCGGCAAGGCGCGGTGCGCACATGGGAAGGTTACCCTGCCCGCCATCCCTGCGGTCAGGCGCTGGCAGGCGGGCGAGTTTGGGATACAGATAGGCAATCCCGCCGATATGATCATCGTGGCCATGGGTAAACACGAGCCCCCGGATATATTGTTTTTTATCCGCAAGATACCGGATGTCAGGAAGTACTAAATCAATACCGTACATTTCTTCATCCGGAAATCCGATACCGCAGTCGACGATGAGAATATCGCGTATTTTCCCGTCATACCGGTACTCATACACATACATATTTTTCGTCACGTTCCCCGCCCCGCCAAGCGGGATAATGCGGACACTGTCTTTCCCGGATCCTGACGATCCCATAAATACTTGTTTCTGTTCTCTATTTCGCCTATTAAACGGATTAAATTTCATAACTATCAATAACTTTCTACAAAATCTTTTATATTCGTAGCGTCGATGTGGACGGACTTGCCTTTTCCTTCCACGATCATGTGCGCCACTTTGCGGCAGACGCCGTTTATCGTGCGCTCGATTGAGCGGATACCGGCATCATACCCCAGCGGCCGCACGAGTTTTGCCCAAATCGCTTCATCAATCGTCAAATTTTCTTTCGTGAGTCCACTTTCGCGCATGAGCTCCGGCAACACATAATCTTTTGCAATCTTTATTTTTTCTTCGTCGCTATACGACGGCATCTGAATTGGTTCCAACCGGTCAAGGACGGCTGTGGCGATATTCGTCGTATTGTTTGCCGTTGCAATAAAAAGTACTTCCGACAAATCAAACGGGTAATCAAGATAATGGTCCGTGAAGGCCACATTTTGTTCCGGATCCAAAAGCTCAACGAGGACTCCCATAATATCACCGCGAGTTTGCTCTGCCACACGGTCTATTTCGTCAAGGAGGATGACAGGATTTTTTGTCCCTGCAAACCGCATACCCTTCATGACTAGTCCGATTTCCGCGTCAGGCCGCACACGTGACTGTCCGCGAAGATCCAGGGCATCGCTCATACCACCAAACGGGATACGGACAAATTGCCTGCCCATCGCCTGGGCAATGGATTTGGCGAGTGTCGTTTTTCCGGTACCCACCAAACCCACCAAACACAAAATAGGCGCCCTGCGGGCAAGCATGCCGTGGGAAAGTGATGATTCTGATTGTTTTTCTTCTGGTCGATCATTATTTAATTTCAAAACCGCAAGATATTCAAGAATCCGCTCTTTCACAGGCTGCAAACCATAATGATGTTTTTCTAAAAGCTCGCGAGCCTTTACCAAATCCAGCGCGTCTTTTGTTCTATTGTTCCACGGAAGGTTCACCACAAGATCCGCATAGTGGAGCATTTGTTCGATGTGTACGCGCGCCGAAATATCCATCTCAAGACGGATAACTTCATCAAGATTAGATAACACGCGGGTCTCTAAATCTTTGGGGATATGTGCTTCAGTAATTTTTTTCTGAAGTGCTGTGACTTCATCTGTTAATTTGGACATACATTCATGATACCGCAGTAGAGGAAAAATATAAAATGAAATATTTACTCTTCCATAAAAATCACGCTATTTCCTGTAGTAATCATAACAATATTTGCACCGTTGTGAGGGGTTAATTTTGTTTTATATGTTGGGTATTGGCCTTCTAAATTAGGCTCACCGACACAAAATTTTGATACCAGTTGAGAAACAGCATCTTCATCTGATAAAAGAATTGAATGAGTATTGTAGTGAACTTTTCGCCGTTCCGCATCTTCTCTTGTTCCATCTAAAATCTTTTGTACCTCTCCAACTGGATCCTTTCGACGGGCTTCAAAAGCATCTTCAGCTGTTATAAACGGACTCGTAGCCTCTGGAGGAACCTTGCTCATAAATAAATATTTTAAAATCTCCTTGGTCCTCGGTTAAAAGGGCGGCGGGGGCGGTCGCCACCTTCCCGGCGCTCGCGGATGGGAGCTTTTTTGGCATCTTCGCCGAAAAGCATTGAGAGATTAATCCTGTGCATATCGTCTACTTCCATCACGCGCACATGTACTTTTTGTCCGAGCTTGACAACTTCTTCGGGGTTATTCACAAATCCCGTAGACATCTGGGACACATGCACCATGCCCTCTTTACCGGGTAATATTTCCACAAATGCGCCGAAGGGTAAAATGCGTTTTACTTCCCCGTCGAATTCTTCATTTACCGTGACCTCGCGGACGAGTCCGGTAACCCAATCGACGGCTTTTTGCACCGCCACCTGGTCGATGCCGGAAATAAATACCGACCCGTCATCCTCCACATCCACCGTTGCGCCGGTTGTCGCAATAATATTTTTGATCATCTTGCCGCCGGGACCAATCACTTCTCCGATTTTTTCGACCGGAATCTTCACAATCTGCACTTTGGGCGCATACTGCGAGAGGGTTTTCCGTGGTTCACTAATCACCGCAAGCATCTTTTTGAGGATTTCGAGTCTGGCAGTTTTAGCCCGTTCAAACGTTCCCTCGATCATTTCGTCCGTAATGCCCGCTATTTTCATATCCAGCTGAATTGCGGTAATGCCGTTTTTGGTACCGGCTACTTTAAAATCCATATCCCCCGCAAAATCTTCGATCCCAAGAATATCGGTGAGTAACACAAACTTTTTTGCGTCGGTCATGAGCCCAATCGAAATACCGGCAACCGGCTCTTTGATCGGTACGCCTGCATCCATGAGCGCAAGGGTTGAACCACAGGTTGATGCCATCGAGGTACTCCCGTTACTGGACATAACTTCCGACACAAGCCGAATCGTATACGGAAAATCTTCTTCAGATGGAATCACAGAAAGAAGTCCGCGCTCCGCAAGGGCTCCATGGCCAATTTCCCGTCGTGATGGCGTTCCCACACGACCGGTTTCTCCGACAGAATATGGAGGCATAGAATAGTGATGAATATACCGCTTGGCTTCTTCTCCCATCGGGCTTTCAATAAGTTGTTCGAGAGATGGGGTACCTAATGTCGCAACCGTCAATACCTGCGTTTGCCCCCGTTTAAACATTGCGCTCCCGTGTGTCCGTGGGAGTAGTCCCACCGCGCCCTCAATCGAACGAACTTCATCGATTTTTCTCCCATCAAATCGCTTTTCTTTTGAGAGAATATTATCGCGAACCTGTTTTTTAAAGAGCGCATCAAGCGCTTCTTCGACCGCTTTTTGCGTGTATGCTTTTTCGTATGCTTCTGCAATCGTTTTGGCAAGCTCTACCACCTCATCACCACCAAATTCTTTCTCTGCTTTTTTGGCAAATGCCGCTTCCATTTCTTTTTTGTAATCTTTCGTAATCTTTGCTTTCAATTCATCAGCGTCTGCGGTCGTACCCGCGGGTACTTTCGTCTTGCCGACTTCACCCACAAGCTCGTTAATCATGTCGATAATTTTACCGTTGGCTTCTTTAGCCATGATAATCGAATCCTGCACAATCTTTTCCGGCGTTTCACAAAATCCACCCTCAAGCATGATGACCGTATCTTTATTGCCTGCTACGACGAAATCAAAATCGCTCATGGTCTGTTCCGACACGCGGGGGTTAACAAGAAGTGAAGCGTTTTCCCCGTCCGGGTGCACATACCCCATACGGACACCCGATACTGGTCCGTTCCATGGGATGGGAGAGATGGCAATAGCGGCTGAGGTTGCCACAAGTCCCAAGACATCAGGATCGTTTTCGCCGTCTACGGAAAGTACGGTAATAATCACCTGCACATCATGTTTGTAGGATTTGGGGAACAGCGGTCGGATAGACCGGTCAATCACGCGACCGGCAAGAACCGCATCATCGGAAGGCCTACCTTCACGCTTCACCCAACGGGAACCCTTGATACGGCCGCCTGCGTAGAGCCGCTCCACATATTCTACCGAAAGCGGAAAATAATCGAGAGTTGTTTCTTTTGAGGAAGCCGTGACGGTTGCAAGAACCATCGTGTCGCCGTACTGCGCCAAGACTGCTGCGCTAGCTTGCTCGGCAAACCGGCCGACCTCAAGACTAAGCGTTCTGCCACCAATATCAACTGATTTCTTTATAATTTTTTTTGACATGAAAATACGTCTCTCTATAATCCCAATTTTTGTGCTATGCCTTTGTAGCGTTTCGGGTCTTTCTTTTCAAGATAGTTTAACAGCCTGCGGCGTTTGCTGACAATGCCCAAGAGCCCGCGGCGGGAATGGTTGTCCGACGGATTTGCTTTCAGATGGCCGCCGAGCTTTTCAATTCTTTTGGTTAAAAGTGCTACCTGCACTTCAGGACTCCCCGTATCGCCTTCTTTGACCTGATATTGCGTAATAACTTTAAGTTTGTCCTCACTTGGCGCCGGCGCAACCGCCTCAACAACCTGCCTGCCGACAGGCATGGCTTTCTTGGGAGTCTTTGCAGCCTTTTTCGGGGCAACTTTCTTCTCTACTACTTTCTTTGCAGAAATTTTTTTAACCGTAGTTTTCGCTTTTGTAGTCATACAATAATGTCATCCCGGACTTGATCCGGGATCAAAATCAGCGCCTTTTTGCGCTCCAATAGAGGTATTTTATCACAGATGGGTTTATTTTTCAACGGACAATTTGATGTATACTACCCATATAAATATTGCATAGATTTTCGTTTTTTATGGAAGACATAACTATTGTTAAGCTATTTAAACGATATATTCGAAATACTGAGGAAAAAGCCCCCGTGGTAGAGCGGATTGCGGTTTTATGCAAATTAACGAACGCCGTTAAAACCGCTGGTAATTTCCCTACCCACAAAATCTATGTAACTACTAAAGCATTAAAACATCTTTATGATCGCAAACCCGCTGAAGAATTCAACGCCATTCTAAAATACTTGCTTCCATTAGTAAAATTTCCCGATCATATCTATGCAATGAAAGCTGGAAAACGCGGTGATCTTTGTTTTGTCAAAAAATTTCGCGGGCTTTTGTACGTATGCTCAATAGAAATAACAAATGATAAAGACCCTGATGAACAATGCGAGGGAATGAATTATGTGGTTACCGCATTCCGATTGCGAAAAGGGAAAGAATCGTATTTAAACAGTTATAGACTTATCTGGAGCTGGAAGGGCGGCTTTCCTTCATCGTAGTACTTTCGATACCTTGCGGTCTACTCGTACTCCGCAGTAGAGCCTTTCTGCAAATTTCAGCCCCAAATAAGCCTGTAAATGTTCTTATTTCGAAGAAGAGCATTATAACGCTCTATATATAACAATGTCAACCCACCTATCTTTAATTTATACCATGAAACCGAACAATTCAAGTACTCAAACTAAATCAAATTCGAGCTTTTGAAGATTTTTGGCTTGAGCCAGTCAGGTGGAGTCTGCGACACCTGCCCTGAGCTTGTCGAAGGGCCCACATCTTTTGCAACTTCCGCAGCCGGAACCTCTTCCGTCGGAGTATTTTTCGGTTGGAACTTTTTCCCGCCGGATTTGAGACACGCGGCGGCAAGCTCGAAGGAAGTCACGGATACATTCGGATTCTGAAAATTATCGGTGGCGCCGTAAAGCGCATTGAGTACATTCGTCGCAATATCGGGAGTCAGGGCAACGCCGATGTGCGACAGGAGCTGCGACACGACTTCTGCGGTACTGGAAGCTGCCGGATCCACAAGATTTATCGTCCCGTATTTTGCGTTGTTGGGATGGCGATCGATATTGATGATTGATTTTGAAAAGAGGTCTTTATTGTCATCATAAATTTTCTTTAAACCCCCCAGGTGGATCGTATCGATGGTAAAAATAAGATCAGCAGTCGCTCCGCCGTGTGTATAGTGTACTTTATCTTCGGCAAACCCGTCATAGCCGGGCCGCGGCTCAATCACCAGATTAAATTTATTTCCCTCAATGTTGTAGCTTACTTTTTCGATCGACCCTTCGGTGTAATCAAGAGAAATAATAAAATTTTTATTGGAAATTTCTTTGACGATTTTCTGCACGCCGATGAAACTCGACAGCTCCACGGTTATCGGATCCGGACACACGACTGTCACCTTTTTCCCGAGACTGGCAAGACCGAGTGAAAGCGTTACTGCGCTGCCAATGGAATCAAATGTGGGGTGTTCGTGCGTGGCAATAACGACATTCGTTGCCTTATCCAAAAGCTCTTTTACTTTAGTAATATCTGCTGTTAAATCCATACGTTATATACTATGAAGGACTGTTAAATCACTAAATGTAACTTCCCCTCCTCGAGGAATATTTACGTCTTGAGTTGAAAAATTTATTAACAATTCATCCTGCATCTCAAGAAAAAATATCTTCGCGTCTTCATCCGTATGACCATGAACTTCGACCAAATACTTTGTTTTATTTGCGCCTTCTATTGTGGTTGTTGAAGGATTCCAATTTTCACCTTGTGGAGAATTTTCACCCGGCCCGACAATAGGATATACATTTCCATCAAAAATGGCTACTATCTCCCCTGGTGCAACTTCCGCCGAAAATTTCATATTTTACGTTGTGACGGCGATTATAGCATCTTGGATGGTAAAATCAACTTGTTTATCAAAAAGCACCCCACATTGGATATCTTTTTCCACTTTGGTCACTTCGTCTTTCCCTTTTCGAATCGATTTAATTTTGGCGCGGCCAATTTCAGCATCAGCGCGCATAATTTTTACCGTATCCCCTCGGGCGAGGCGACCGGAAATAATCCGGGTACCGGCAATCCGGGATTTCTCAAACGGAAATTCGGCAATAATCTCCCCTCGCCCAAGCTCTCGTTCCACTGCGAGCACGTCTTTCATGCCGGAAACCACTTCAGTAAGCTCATCGAGTAATTCATAAATAATCGAATACGTCCGGAAAATAACTTTCTCGGCAGTCGCAAGTTTTTCAACCGGACCCGGACACTTAACATTAAATCCGACAATAAACGAGCGGGAGGACTTTGCCATGAGAATATCTGCATCTCCGATGTCTCCGACCCCTGCATGAACCACTTTTATTTTTTTATTGAGCGCGGCCAAGATCGCTTCCAATGATCCGGCGGTATCCGCTTTTAAAATAATATTGAGCTGAGCCCCCACCTGTTCTGAGACCGGCTTGAGCCAATCAGGAAGATTTTCCGCAGAATACGGTGAAACAATTTTTTCCTGCACTGCTTCCAAATAAACATCAGTCCGAAGAATCGACCCTACCGTTGGCATGGTCGTAAATCCGAGTACTTCGACCGGTCGTGCCGGACCCGCTTCTGCTGTGCCTTTTCCGTATTCGTCAAACATAGCCCGCACGCGGGCAATCTGCTTTGCGCCTTCAAAAAGAAGTGTACCGAATTTGAGCGTGCCTTTTTTCACTACAACCGTCGCTACCATTCCTTTTCCTTTATCAAGTCTCGTTTCGATAACAACGGCTTGCAGAGGTGCTTGCGGCTCAAAGTCCAACCCTTTCATTTGTGCAACGAGAGAAATTAATTCTAAAAGTTCCGGTACCCCTTTGCCTGTTTTGGCCGAAATTAAGGCAACCGGAATATCACCGCCGAAACCCTCAACCTGCACACCGTTTTTTGCGAGATCCGATTTCACTTTATCAGGAAGTGCGGTGGGCAAATCAATTTTGTTTATGACGACGATCATTTGAGCTCCGGAGGCCTGAATTTGTTCGATGGATTCCTTGGTTTGCGGCTTCACACTGTCATCTGCCGCAACGACCAGAAGGGCAATATCCGCAACCTGCGCACCACGGCTTCGCATCGCGGCGAACGCTTCATGGCCCGGCGTGTCAATAAACGTAATATTATTTGTTTGGTAAGCTCCTATGTGTTGTGTAATTCCTCCGTGTTCGCCGGCGGCGACTGAAGTTTTTCGGATCGTATCAAGAAGTGTGGTTTTCCCGTGATCAACGTGGCCCAACACCGCAACGATGGGCGGACGGCTTAAAGAAGAAACATTTATTTGTGTCTTTTTTTTCGCCATATTCTTTATAAAAAAAAGTCCAGCATTTCATATCTTATTCAGATTTTGCTGTATCTTCGACTTTTTCATTTGTTCCTTTTTCTTCTATACCCTGAACCCTGTCCCCTGAACCCTGAACAGCTTTTCCTTTAATATCAATTTTCCATCCGGTGAGTTTTGCGGCGAGTCGGACGTTTTGACCGTCACGGCCGATGGCGAGTGATAATTGATCTTCGGGCACAAGGACAACCGCTGCTTTCTTTTCGGTATCCAGCGATACCTCCATGTCTTTTGCCGGAGCAAGTGCGGACATGATGAAAAGTTTCGAATCTTCGGTCCACTGAATAATATCCACTTTCTCCATGCCGCCAAGCTCACCGATCACGCCCTGCACGCGCACACCCTTTTGCCCCACACACGACCCGACTGGGTCGACGCCCGGCTGACTGGAAAATACGGCTACTTTTGTGCGACCGCCGGCTTCGCGTGCAACCACCCGAAGCTCAACCGCACCTGATGCCACTTCCGGTACTTCACGTTTGAATAATCCTTCTACTAAACCTTTATGCGCACGGGAAACGATAATTTCGTTGCCGCGGAGTGTCTCGCGGATTCCTTCTACATAAAAGGTAAGCCGTTGATTTAAGTGATACCGTTCCCCCTGGCTTTGTTCGGATACCGGCATAACTGCCTGTGCGCGTCCGATATCAACGATAATATTTGGCCCGTCAAAGCGAAGGACCATGCCGGGAACGATGGTGCCGATTTTTGTCTGGAAATCAGCAAGCACGGACTGCTTTTCTGCTTCGCGGATCCGTTGGAGAATAACTTGTTTAGCAGTCTGGGCGGCGATACGGCCAAATCCCGGAGGCGTAATATCTTTGCCGTCTTTGGAGATTTTTGCCTCGCCCGTATCGGCATTGAGATCTACTTTATATTGTTCTAAATCTGTGGCTTCGGTAACCCCGCCGCCGTAGTCTTTGCGCCAGGCCGCCAAGATCGCAGCTTTAATCGTTTCGATAACCACATTGGGATCAATCCCCCTCTCGGTGGCAACCTGGTTTAACGCTAAACTAAATTCACTTCTGACTGTTGCCGGCATGATAGTGTCCTTTTTTACTTAATTTTTTATAAAAAAAGGCGGGTCTCCCCACCTAAAACTCTTAACAAATTGTATTATAGCAGAATTTTCCGGCCGGTCAAGCTGACCTAGTAGTAACCATTCACCAAGTCTCAGGGCTACGGGCGTTATCTGATATCATGATCCGTTTCCTGCCTGCCGGCAGGCAGGCATGATATCAATAAAAGCAAAAGAAATGTCCTGAATTTTATTAATAATTTAGCTCTTCCAACAGCTCCCTCTGCCGGTGGGTGAGGTGGGTGGGGATGTGGAGATTGATTTTTACGTACTCGTCGCCCCTCCCCGATCCGCGCACATGCGGCACACCTTTGCCGTGCAGGCGGATCATCGTTCCCGGCTGGGTGCCCGGCTGAATACGGATTTTTACGGGTTCATCGATGGTCGGCACGTCAACCACCGCGCCGAGCGCGGCCTGACTAAACGTAATATTTTGTTCGACAATCAAATCATCACCCTCGCGCTTATACTGGTGGCTCGGCCTAACCTCAAGAACAATATCAAAATCATCAAAACGGATCCGGCTGCCGGTATCCACACCTGCCGGAATCTTGATCGTTTTTCGCATGCTCCCTTCGCCTGCCTCCCCGCGGGGCACATGAATTTCTTTGGTTGCCCCGTGCATGGCATCCATAAAATCAATGGATAGCTCGTACGCGGGATGCGGCCGGTGCGTGCGTCCGCCTCGGCCGGAAAATCCGCCCCCAAAAAACTGTTCAAATATTTCAAACGGATCGATAAAATCCTCGCCACCAGTCGAATATGAATACGTAAATGGTCCTTGTCTAAACCCACCACCTGCAAAAGGATTTCCCTGAGGCCCCTGTCCCGCCCCGGGGGCGAAGGCGGAATGACCAAACTGATCGTAGGTTTCTTTTTTCTTGGGATCGGATAAAACCGCGTACGCTTCGTTTATTTCCTTAAACTTTTCATTCGCATTACTTGCCTTATTCCTATCCGGATGCCACTGAAGTGCGAGCTTACGGTAGCTGGCCTTAATCTCCGCGGCAGAGACGGACTTGTGTAGTCCTAATACTTCGTAGTAATCACGCTTTGTAGCCATATCATAGCGTGATTATGAAACCACTTCCCCTTCTTCTACTTTCTTTTCATCAGGCTTTTTTTCTTCAGTTTTTGGTTCCTCGGGTTTCGCTTCGTCCGGTTTCTGGTACATCGCGGCACCGATTTTTTGGACGAGGTCGGAAAGCTCGCTGGTTTTCGTTTCCAGATCTTCTTTTGATCCGGTATCCAAAATATCCTTTAAAGCTTTCGATTTTTCCTCCACCGCGGTTTTGTCCTCGGCTTTTACTTTGTCGCCGCCGTCTTTCAATGTTTTTTCGGCGATATACAGCATGTTATCCGCTTTATTCCTCGCTTCAATCTTTTCTTTCTTTTCCGAATCCGCGGCAGCATTTGCTTCGGCCTCGGTCTTCATCTTCTCAATCTCTTCTTTGGAAAGCCCGGTCGAGCCGGTAATTTTGATATTGCTCACTTTCCCTGTTGCTTTATCTTTTGCGGCAACATTCAAAATGCCGGATGCATCAATATCAAACGTCACTTCAACTTGCGGCACTCCACGCGGCGCCGGCGGAATACCGGAGAGAATAAACCGGCCAAGTGACTTGTTATCCGTCGCCATTGGCCGCTCACCCTGCAGAACGTTGATTTCCACTGATGTCTGGTTATCTGCCGCGGTTGAATAAATTTCGGTTTTACTGGTCGGTACCGTGGTATTTCTCGGAATCATCGGAGTGGACACGCCACCCAATGTTTCTACAGAAAGCGTCAAAGGCGTCACGTCCAACAAAACCACGTCTTTCACGTCTCCGGAGAGCACACCCGCTTGTACTGCCGCACCCACCGCCACGACTTCATCCGGATTGACCGATGCATTTGGCTCTTTCCCAAAAAACTCTTTCACCGTCGAAATGACCTTCGGCATGCGGGTCATGCCTCCCACCATCACGATTTCATCAATATCTTTCACCGATTTTTTGGCGTCTGCCAAACATTTTTTAACCGGGTCAATGGTTTTAGTTATAAGATCACCAATGAGTGATTCAAGCTTCGCGCGGGTAATTTTCATAACCAAATGCGCCGGACCGTTTTTCCCTTGGGTAATAAACGGCAGGTTAATCTCCGTCTCCATCGAGCTACTTAGCTCGATCTTCGCCTTCTCTGCGCTGTCTCGCAGGCGCTGGAGAGCCTGCGGATCTTTCCGCAAATCGACACCCTGGTCTTTTTTAAATTCGTCGGCAAGAAAATCCAGAATTTTCTGGTCAAAATCATCACCGCCCAAATGTGTATCGCCGTTGGTGGCTTTTACTTCATACACGCCCTCACCCAATTCTAAAATGGAAATATCAAACGTCCCGCCACCAAGATCGTAGACGGCTATTGTGTGCGCGTTTTTCTTATCCAGTCCATAGGCCAAAGCCGCTGCAGTAGGCTCATTCAAAATACGCATGACTTCAAGCCCCGCAATTTCGCCTGCCTGTTTGGTGGCCTGGCGCTGCGAGTCGTCAAAGTATGCAGGCACGGTAATGACCGCCTGTTTGACGGATTCGCCCAGGTACTTCTCGGCATCGGCTTTAATTTTCCCAAGTATTTTTGCGGAAATTTCCTGCGGCGTGAATTCTTTGCCCTCGACTTCCACCACCACCATGTCACTTTTGCCGGATTTTATGGTGTAGGGTAAAAGTTTTTTATCGGTCGCAACCGACACATCGGAATACTTGCGGCCCACAAGACGCTTCACAGAATACACCGTCGACTTGGGATTAATCACCATCTGACGTTTGGCCACGTCTCCTACAATATTTTTAATGGGATCAACGACCGACGGGATGACATTGCGCCCTTCGGCACTGTGGATTACTTTCGGTGCGCCGCCTTCCATGACAGCAACACATGAATTGGTTGTACCAAGATCAATTCCGATTATTTTGCTCATAGGTTTCCTCCTTTACCAACTTTTACCTGTGCTACTCTCAATATTTTATCGTGCAGTTTGTATCCCGACAGAATCTCTTCAACGACGATATTATTTTCTCCTGGTACCACCTCTATACACTCCATTTCATGCGGATTAAATTCTTTGCCAACTACTTCTAATTGTACAACTCCAAGTTCCGCAAATGCACTCTCCAGTTCTTTATACGCAAGATCCAGTCCGGGATCGGATAGGTGCATTTTTGCTTTCGAAAGCGTATCGACAACCGGTAAAAGCCGCGCGACCACTACTTCTGCCGCAAATTTCCGGATCTCGTTTTTTTCTCCCTGCGTCCGTTTTTCCAGATTTTGATAATCTGCCAAAGCACGTAAATACTTTGTTTTCCATTCTTCCGCTTCTTTATTTACTTCAATAATCGTATCACTTTTCTTTTTCATATATAGCTCTTTCAAAACAAACTATCAGTTTTTATCTATACTATTCTGTCATTCCCGCGTAGGCGGGAATCCAGTCTTATTAACTTTTTTTCTGGATCCCCGATCGAAGTCGGGGATGACAATGTTACCAACTCCTTGTAAATTCTCCGATAAGCCCACCCATGTAGCGAACAAACGGGATCACTATCGGATAATTCAGGCGCGATGGCCCGATTACGCCGATTGCACCCGTCACGTGCGGTGACTCAAATTTTTCAAACACAAATCCGCACTGGTTTAAAATGCTTCGTGCGGCAATTTCTTCACCTAAAAGAATATCAAACGGGTCCACGTCTTTTGCCACCAAATCCCACCAGAAGCCGTATTGGTCGAGGGTGGCGAGTAAATGGTGCGTCAACTCGTAGTCATAAAACTCCGGCATATCCAGCAAATTTGCGGCGCCGGAATAATACAAATCCCCGTCTTTGGTTGCGGTGATGGCAAGCGTTTTGGTTTTTTCGGCAAGCGTTTTGGTGGCTTCCCGCAGAAGTTTATCCACTTCCTGCCGGTATTCCCACATTTTATCTTTTACCGCCACTTCGTCTGCTACTGACATGTCCTTTGTCTTCATCAGGTGATCGACGTAGTAACGCATGGCAGCAGGGGTAGGTCCGCGGCCGGCACTGGTGTGCGATTGCTGAAGCATGCCAAGCTCGGTCAACCGGACCATTTCATTGCGGATGGTCGCCGGTGACACGCCGAGATTATATTTTTTATCAAGCGTTTCCGAACCCACCGGCTCTGCTGTTGCAATATACTCCTCAATAATGGCTTTCAATATTTGAATCTCCCGTGGTGATAGGTCTTTCGTCGGGTCCATAGCAATTAGCAGTAATATACAACGAGTGCTAACTTGTGTCAAGAGGGTATTTTGCAACCATTTTGTCATTCCCGCGAAAGCGGGAATCCATGGGGCAAGCCCTTGCACTATTATCACGTATCAGGCAATAATAGAAGTACAGATGAAAAAAGTATTTCTGTTTGTTTTTATTGGATTACTGCTTTTGGCGATTCCGGCCACGATTTTTTATTTAGGGAAGCAGAAGGATATCCGCACGCGCGCGGCGCCGGCGACGACGCTTTCTTTAACCCCGGCTTCCCAAACCATCAGCGTCGGGGATACGTTTAAAGTAAATGTCATAATGACGCCTGCGGCAAATCAGGTTGTTTCTGCCGATATCTACGTCACCTACGATCCGACGACCATGACCGCAACGGCAATAACCAACGGCACCAATGCGCCGCGTGTGTTAAACTCCGGCGTCATACAAAACGGCACGGCATCCATCCGCGTGGGAGCCGCAAGCAACGCCCAGCCTATTATCACCAACGGTCCTGTTGCGGTCATCACATTCACCGCAACCGGTCCCACGACTTCTCTCGCGCCTGCCGCTGTCCAATTTGCATCCAATACCTTTGTCGGCGGTTTGGGGGAAACCACGGCAAATGTACTGGTCGGCACAACCGGGGCAAAAGTCACCATCAACGGAACCGGCGCAGTTGTTACCCCTTTACTTACCCCCACGGCTACACCGTCCGCAACCCCGGTGATCACCGGGGCTCCGACCCTCACTCCAACTCTTACTCCGACGCTGCCGGCATCCGGAAGTGCAGTAGCAACTCCTTCTGCGTTAACTATCCTCACTCCTTTGTCACATGACAGTTCGGTAAGCGCGCAGCCGGTATTTACCGGGATAGCACCGCCCGGAAGCACGGTCACCATCGTCATACATTCTGCAGAACAAACTGCAGTGATCACCGCAAACGCAAGCGGAAACTGGACGTATACCCCTGCAACCCCCCTTGCATCCGGACCGCACGACGTAACCGTAAGCATTCTCACCGCAGCAGGAACAACGGAAACATCTTCAAATTCTTTTATTGTTGCGGCTGCGGGTCAGGGCGGCGGCGAGGAAATAGCCGAAGTTATGCCGGTATCAGGGAATGTGGAAACGACCATACTTCTTATCGCCGCCGGCATGCTATTATTTACATCAGGAGCACTCTTATGGCATTTTTAACCGAGCGCACGCAGCCAAAAACCATATCCATTGTTTCTATTTTAGCGCTGTTTATCTTTTTGCCGCTCATGCTCTATGCCGTGCAAAATATCGTGGTGCTCATTACCCGTGCAACGGGCACACCGGCAAATATCGTAGTGGATGTCAAAACGATCCTTGAACCCATCGATACAAATTTTTATCATGCATTTTCCCAGGGAGGAGAAGAGTCCAAAGACATGATTGCGCCCGTCATCGGAGAAATCAGAGCACTCCGCCCGCGGGTAATCCGGCTGGACCATTTGTATGACCACTATAATGTAAGCGTTGGTAGCGACGGCTCAATATCAAATTGGGGATCGCTTGACGGGGCCGTCGATTCAATCCTCGCAACCGGTGCCAAACCGCTTCTTGCACTTTCTTATATGCCTTCGTCTATTGCGCAAGAAGGGAAAATTATTAATCCGCCGAACGATTGGAATGCGTGGGCACGGGTTGTCCAGCAAACCATTGAGCATTTCTCAGGCCGCGGCGGAAAAAATTTAAGCGGCCTCTATTACGAAGTCTGGAACGAACCGGATCTGGCACAATTTGGTTCATGGAAACCGGGCAGTTATGTCACGCTCTACCACTGGGCTTCAGTCGGCGCAAGAAATGCGCAAAATGTCAATGCATTTTCCCTCGGAGGTCCTTCAACGACAGGGCTCTACAAAACATGGATTTTGGCGCTCATCAACAGCGGCAACCGCGTCAACTTTCTCTCCTGGCATACCTATCAGACGGATCCTGAAAAATACAATATTGATCAAAGAAATATTATCGAATGGCTTTTACCCTATCCAAACTACACGCTTATTCCGAAGCTTATTACGGAATTCGGATTTACCGGAGACAAAAGCAATCTCTATGGCACGAGTTATGCCGCGGCGCATGCGGCGGCAGTCATCGGAAAACTCATTACCGGCAGCCCGACGTATCTTATTTCCTTCCAGCCCATCGACGGGCCAAATCAGCAAAGCGGAAACGGCTGGGGGTTGATTACCCACACGGATAACGGGCTCAAGAAAAAACCGCGGTATTATGTATATAATTTCATAGACGGCATGGCGGGAAACCGGCTGTCTCTCTCCGGCGAGGGGACGTGGGTCACGGGGTTTGCCAGCACCAAAGACGGTGTGGTCCGCGTTTTACTTACCAATTTCCGCGGAAAAACGGAAAACGTCCCGGTCACATTTACCAATGTCACACCCGGCGCGTATACTCTGCGCTCGCGATACCTCTTCGGTTCAGACACCAAAATTCCCGTTGATATCTCAGGAGCGACGTACCAAACAAAAATTCCTCTATCCGGCAACAACGTCCTGGTCCTCGAACTGTCCAAAAATCCATAGTAATATAAATGTCATCCCCGCGTAGGCGGGGATCCAGCTTTATCTCAATACCCTACCGTCGGCCATCGTTCCTGGGTGTATAATTAACAAATGCTCGGATATGTATTCGCATTTTTGAGTTCAATATTTTTTAGTTTATATATTATTCCTAGAAAATTAAGCAAACTTTCCCCTGTTATTTTTAGTTTATTCATGTCCTTCGGATTCTTCGGAAGTACAGTTGTGTTATATCTTTTTCAACCGATTATCCAATTTCATGAAACTGCTTCACCAGTATTATTGTGGTCGATTGTAGCAGGAATAATATGGGCTGCGGCATTCGTGTTATTTGTTTCATCAATTGACTTCATTGGCCTCTCTAGGTCCAACCAATGGAAGAATTTGCAGGGCCCTGTTGGCGTTATGTTAAGTCTGTTTATTCTTGGAGAAACTACAACTATTAATCCTCTATATGCCATACTTGCAGCGCTCGCAATTTTTCTTTCGGCATTATTTTTCACAACCTCAACAAATAATAAAGAAAAAATTCTCGTGAAAGGAATTTTTTTTGCGACGCTGGCTGCATTTGGATTTGGAACGGTCGCAGCAATTCAAAAATATGTAACTGCGCACGTAGGCGTTTATACTCAGCAAGTTGTTTGGAGCGCATCTATCGCGCTTAGTTTATTATTCTATATTTTAATCTGTAAAAAATTTAAGGAAATTAAAATCTCTGCGAAAAAAGAGATTTACTTAGGACTTGTTGCAGGGGTTATCTATCTAGGTGCAAGTTTTTTTCAACTTTTTTCTTACAACTATTTAGCTGCTTCAATTGGTTTTACAATCATCCAAATGAATGCTTTTTGGACTATCACCATAGGTATTTTAATTTTTAAAGAAATTGACATAAAAAAATATTACAAAAATATTATTTTTGGATTTATCTTTACTTTAGTAGGAATACTCTTTTTAACCTTTGCGAAAAGGTAACATGAAATTATTAAATGCTAATGCGTGGAAACTCCTCGTTGCGTGGATTGTGATTCTTTCCATCCTCTATTCCACCCTTTCTGTCATCCGGCATAATCATTTCCAATCCGGAGGATTTGATTTGGGGCTCTACGACCAGGCGGTGTGGCAATATTCACGGTTTCAGTATCCGTTTAATACGATTAAAGACCGGTTTATTTTAGGCGACCATCTCACGCTGACCCTTCCCCTCCTTGCTCCCCTGTTTTGGATGTGGAACGACGTGCGTATGCTTCTTATTTTCCAGGCAATCTGGGTGAGTTTTTCAATTCTTGCAGTTTATAAACTTGTTTTTCTTCGAAAATTTTCTCCATTTGTGGCATTGTGCATTTCCATTATTTATTCACTCTTCTATGGTATCCAGTACGGCATATTTTTTGATTTCCACCCCGTGCTCCTGGCCACCGGACTTATCCCGTGGATGCTCTACTTTCTGGAAAGCAAAAAAACGAAATTATTTTTCATTTCTCTTGCCTTACTACTTCTTACCCAGGAAAACATGGGGTTTGCAGTAGTATCTTTAGGGTTCATTTATTTCTTTAGAAACAAAAAAATGGGCATAGCATTCATTATCGGCGGGATTGCGGCAAGTTTTGTTTGCATGAAAGTTATCAATCTATTTTTTCCTTTTCAGTATATGCCGCAAATCATATGGAATCCCGCTGAATTTTTTAATTCACCGGAAAAACAGCAGGTATGGCTTTACACACTTTCTGCATTTTCATTTCTCCCGATTTTTTCCCCGGGCGCGCTTTTGGCAATCGGATTTGATCTTGCACAGTATTTTATTACCGGTCCGGAATTTAACCGCATGTGGAGCCCCTACATGCATCATCGGGCGATCCTGGCGCCTTTCGTTCTTTTGGGAACACTTGACGCGCTACAACTGCTCAAAAAACACACCCGCATGATTGTTATTTTTCTTATCATAAGCGCACTATTTCAACAATATTATTTTCATTTTCCGCTCAATAAACTGGCCAAACCGGAATTTTGGAAAACAGAAACGTGGGAAACGGATAATCAAAAAATGCTTTCTACCATCCCCAAAGACGTTCCCGTTGTCACGCAACAAAGTCTCGTTCCCCATCTTTCCCACAGAAACCAGATTTATATCGCCTGGCCCCGCGTGCACGAACCGGGCTGGTGGCTGGATTTTGACAAAAATGCCCAGTATCTGCTCATCGACACGCACCCGGGCATCTGGCTCACCATGCTTCTTGAGACCCCCGCCCGCGTCACCGAAGCACTCACCAACATGGAAAAAGCAGGGAAGATCTCTTTATTAAAACAAATCAACGCCATCCGCCTCTACAAAATTGATAAATAAAAATAATGTAATTCTGGAGTCTCGGCCGAGACTTCAAAATTACATACTTAGGAGACACCCGAATTCATAATAACTCTCTGCCCGAGATTCTTTTTCAACATTTCGATAGCGTGAGTGTGGTACTCATCTCCGTGCGATGCAGCACATAAGTCCTCGATTACGCGCACGTTATATCCTCTTGCATATGCTTCGAGTGCTGTTGCGTAAACACACGCATGTGTATCTAAACCGCAAATATATAAATCAGTAATACTTTTCTCTTTAATAAATTTCTTAAATTCTTTTGATGCAAAGACGGAAAAGGCTGTTTTTGAAAACGTATTCTCTCTGTTTGCATATGGTTGTAATTCCGAAACTATTTGAGTTTCTACTTTCGTGGTCATTTTTTTCCAACCGTTTTTGTACCATGGGGAATCTACGTCGTTAATAAACGCAAAAAATAAAATAGAATCAAAATTATTTTGATCTATGAATTTTTTAATCGATATCGGGATATTCTTTGTAAACTTGTTCATGAACCCTTGTTGTACATCAATGATGATGAGCGCATTTTTCATACGGTTACGATATTTTATCCTGAATCCCCCCGTTGATAACTTCGTTGACCGGCTCGAGAATAACGGCTTTGGGTCTGCGCACACGCGAGATGAGGGCAATAAATGCTTTTACCTCGCTGATATCAAACGCCCACGCAAGAAGAAGATAGGTAAAAAGTCCCGCGCCGCCCACAAAACCGGTGAGCATGAGAAGCCCGAACGTGCGCGTGGTATCAAATACCAGCTGATCAAATATCTTGAGCGGAAAAAATATCACCACGCCGGATACGGCAGCGGCAAGAAACATTTTTATCACCGGGGCAAAAAGCTCCCCGCTTACCAGTCCGCCGACACGTTTATGAAGAAGGAAAAATAACAACGATGCATTGAGAATACTGGCTATTGATGTGGAAAGCCCAAGCGACCAGACCGGTAAGCCGAGTATTTTTATAAAATAAATGCTTGCTGTGGTGTTCACAACAATGGATATGACACCGACAATAACCGGCGTTTTTGTATCGTACAGCGCGTAAAAACCGCGTGCAAGCACGTTGACGATTGATTGGGCAAATATCGAAATGGCAAACATGGAAAGAGTCATACCCGTGAGCACCGTTGCCTCCCATGTAAACCGTGATGCGCCGAATACCAGACGGACGATCGGAATCCGCAGCACCATAAACATCGCAGACGCAGGGAGTACAAAAAAGAGAATCTGATGGATAGCGGATGAGATGGATTTTTTAAATTCAGGCATATCGTTTTTGGCAGATGCGGCGGCAAGTGTCGGCAATGCGGCTTGGGCCACCGTCACCCCAAACAAACCCACAGGAAGTTGTTGCAGCTGTTGGGCAAAATTAAAAACGGTTACCATGGTTGCGCCAAGCAGGCTCGACAGCATGAGGTCGACCGTGCTGTCTATTTGCGACACGGCAAGCCCAAGCGTCCGCGGCCCGATAAGCCGCAGGACCTCGCGCACTCCTTTATGCCGGACGTTAAAATCCAAATGATGTTTGTACCCTACGGCCACCACAAGCGGCAACTGGATGCACATAAACAAGAGTGCGCCAATACCAACACCAATTACCGGTCCGTAAAGTCCAAACGCCGGAGAAAGAAAAATAATACCGATAATAATCCCGACGTTATAAACAACAGGTGCGAGGGCCGGAATCAAAAATAAATTATATGATTGCAGTATTCCGGTGAAAAAATTTCCGATAAGAAGCGGCAAAATTTGCGCACATATCATAATCCGCGTAAACGATGCCATTTGCACAATTTCACTCTGACTAAATCCCGGCGCCAAAAAGCGCGAAATTGGTTCCGCCCAAATAAGAATGGGAATGGCAATAATAGTAAGCGTAAGAATAGAAAGATTAATAAGCGCTGCTGCCATCCCGAGGCCTTCGTCTTCATCTTTGCGGGTAATGTATTTTGTAAAAATAGGGATAAAAGCGCTCGTCAGCGCTCCCATCACGAGAAGTTCAAACAGAAGATTGGGCAGCCGGAATGCCGCAAAATACACCCCGAGTTGGTCCGGCGCAAACCGCGCATTGAGCAAACGGTCCCGCACAAGCCCCAAAACGCGCGACGTAAATACCATCGAAACAAGAATCAAAGAAGCACTCCGCACGGACTGTTGTTTTTTGGTAAAAATGCTCCAGAGACGGTTCATTATGGATATTATACAGCTTTTTTGGTATACTCATGGGATGCCGATTACCAAACAAGCGTTAAAAAAACTCCGCCATGACCGTGTCCGCACGAAACAAACGGGCAAAATCCGGGAATCTCTGCGGAAAGTTATCAAAGCCGCACGTATGACCCCAAACAAAAAATCGCTTACCACAGCCTTTCGCGCACTGGATAAAGCAGCCAATAAACATATTATTCATAAAAATAAAGCATCCCGCCTCAAATCCCGCCTCGCCAAACTAATCAAAAGATAATATACTGAGTAGTGAATGTCTGCTCACAATATTTCTATTAATTTAATAGGTGAAGAAGAAATGGAACATACGCCTATCGGGCGTATTGTCACATGGGCGGTAACCTACGGCCGGTACATCATGATCGGTACGGAAATCGTTGTACTTCTTGCATTTATTTCCCGCTTTAGTCTCGACCGGAAACTCACGGATCTCAATGAGGAAATTTCCCAAAAACAGGCCATTATCGAAGCAAATGTTGATTTTGAACAGGAATTCCGCGACGTCCAAAATCAACTAACGAACATTCAAAAACTCATTAAAACTCCCACCCATATGATTGAAGCCCTTGACACCGTACAATCGCTTCTTCCCATAGATGTTTATTTAAATTCGCTTGAAATCACACCCAATAAACTTACGGCCGATGCCGTTGCCGGTACCGCGGGAGGGTTTTCCACGCTTATCGCCAACTTACAGTCAACAAAATTCTTTAAAGACGTAGACATCGGGGACATTAAACGGGACCAAATTCATGGCATTCAGTTCCAATTTGTGGCAGCACTGGCAAGCGCGCCAACACCTACAAAAAAATAAGATATGGCAGCTTTTAATTATAAACAGGAATACGAGCGGTATAAAAAATATTACCTATCGCTTGATCCTTTACTCAATAAACCGGCAAACCGCGCATATACTGCGGTAATATTTTCATTCCTCGCGGTATCGCTTTTCGGGTGGTATGCAATAAAACCCACGATGCAAACTATTTTTACGCTCAAGCGCGAAATCATCGACCGGACCGAGATAGATAAAAAAATGGAAAATAAAATATCCGCGCTTATTGAAGCGCAGGCGGCCTATGAAAATATCCAGGATATCATTCCCATGCTTTCGCAGGCGCTCCCGATGGATTCCGAGCCCATCAGAGCAATTGCCCAGCTTCGCAGTCTTTCTGAAGCATCAGGGGTGGCCATCACCGGACTGTCCGTGCCCCCGGTACCGCTCAAAAATGAGATGGTCACATCCAAAACGCCGACTAAAGGAAAAGTCACCAGTATTCCCGTTACCCTGTCCGTTGCCGGTACCTACAAAGATATAAAAACGTTTCTTATCGGCATCACAAATCTCCGGCGCATCACGCAAATAACGGGCACGTCATTTACCCTTAAAAATGAACCGTCGCCGGGCGCAACCGGAAGTGCAGCACTCGCTGTCACTGGCACCCGCATACAAGTTGATTTAAAATTAAATGTATTCTATGAAACAAAGTAGCGACCGTGATCTTTTGCTTATATCGGTATTTACCTTTATTACCGTTTCTCTGTGGGTATTTTTTGAAGTGTTAAAAACAGTAAAAACAACCACGGTCACGGCATCAACCATACAGATAGTTGAGCCGCTCGATCCGAAAATCGACATGCAGACTATAGAAACTATCGCATCAAAACAGGTATATTAAAAGTATGCACCTACCGACGAAAATACCGGTACTGTTAGGATTACTACTGGTCGCGATTCTGGTTGGCACCATTGTCGTCGGAAGCGAAATGCTTCTGCAAACACAAACCCGTGCCTCCGGTTCGATTCAACCGGCCGGTGTCACATTTTCAAATATTTCCGATTCCGCGTTTACCGTCTCGTGGACGACCCCGACGTCTACCACCGGAGCAATTTCTGTTGCCGGCCGTGTGCTATTTGACGATCAAGATGTGAAAATGCAAGAGAAATACACATCTCACAGTGTGACGTTCCGAAATGCGAAAGCCGATACGGTATACGAAATAACCATCATAAGCGACGGGAAAAAAAGTCTGGATGGCAGTAAACCCTATGCAGTACGTACGGCTCCTGCTCTCACCACGCCCAGCGGAAATCTGGAACCGGCCTACGGCACAATCCTCAATGCGGATAAAACTCCGCTTCGCGGAGCAATCGTCTATCTCACTCTCGACGGGAGTCAAATACTCTCCGCGGTCACCAAGCCATCGGGGACGTGGCTTATACCACTCAATCTTATCCGCACAAAAGATTTGAGCAGTTATTTACCGATCACCGAGCGCATGAATATAAACATTTCTGTCGTTGCCGATGGAATGACGACCACGACCATAACAGATACGCTCAATGATTCGCCCGTGCCGGATATGATGATGGGCAAAACCTATGATTTCCGCCGCGCAAATGCACAAGCGCCGGGAGCACCGATTGCACTGCGTCCTACACCCACCAATAATAAACCCCCTTCCGCCGTACTGGGTACGTCTACCGCCAAAGCCGCGAACATCGTTGCCCTCACCATTCCTGCCCAAGGCGCTGCACTTCCGACAACCCTTCCGCTTGTTCAGGGCACGGGTGTCCCGGGAAATAGCGTATCGATTATGCTGGGAATAAAAAATCCCATCGGCGGGGCGGCTGTTGTGGCAAAAGATGGTCTCTGGAGCTATACGCCAACTAAACCACTTGCCGCCGGAGCCCAAAGCGTGACCATAACCACAAAAGATATCAACAACAAACCGGTCGCCATCACCCACTCGTTTACGATTTTCAAAAGCGGGACGCAAGTTTTAGGTGATGCGACACCGTCAGCTACCCTTACACCAACCATTACTCTTGAACCGGTTGCGACAGATACCGCTACTCCCACGCCCGAAGAGCTTGAAGCCCAGCCTCCGCCCATAAGCGGCAACCAGTTGCCTACTATTATCTTGTTAATGCTCGGCATTGGTCTTATATTGGGTGGAGGAGTAGTTTTTATTCAATAATATGGATAATCTTATTGTTTCTGCATTACCGGAACCGGAAGTGCCGCAGAAAAAGCGGATGAAACCGGCTGTCGTTATTTCCATTATTGTCTTTTTGCTGATCACCATTCCCCTTACCGGCTTCGCCGTCAAAAACACCCTGGAACTTCGCAGTAAAGCTTGCAGCACTGATGACTTTGCCTGCCGGCACAACAACACAGACCCTGTCGATTATATTAAGACCGAAAATACAGATAAAAAAATGAGAGACGATGAGGATGTGCATAATGTGACTACGGCGGAAGTAAATGCAGAAATCGCAAAGGCCGCAGCGGCCGCAGAAGCGGCAAGAGCAGCAGCGGCCGCTGCAAAAGCCGCAGTGAACCCAACAGTAGAAATAGTTCCAGGAACCTGGAAAGGAATCGATTCCTGCGGCCAAATGCGCGACGAATCAGCGGTCAGATGCCAAACAAATCCTCCAAAAGAACTCACAATAACAAAAAACGCTGACGGTTCAACGACAACAATAATTGTTGGGTATACCTATAATGACGACTTGACGCCAAATAGAACAGATGCGGGACTCTTTACGCTTACCACAACGGTAAAAGATGGAAAGATTATTTCCAGTACGGTAGTTAATAATGCAGAAAATGCGGTAAATCTGGACAATGCAAGTTGCGGGAGAAATTTGGATATGAATTCGCCTGTATGCTGTGCGCAATCCATTCTCTCTGACCAAAAGGGTGGTTGCGAAAGCAGTGGTGGAACAAAAGTTTGTGAAGGGTCAAACAGACTCGAATGCAACATAGGGGGGAAACACTGCACAATCGATGCAGATGGATGTGTGGATAAGAAACCGCGTGATGATAAACAACCTAAAAATCCCACTCCCACTCCGACTCCGACTACTGCTCCGAAATGTGTCGCGATTGTCGCCTACAAAGACGGCAATGCGCTTTCCGCAAGCGAACTCTCCGCGCTCCATGTGGGAGATACGATTACCCTTGCCTTTGTCCCCAATGGCGCGGCCACCAACGTACGGTTTAGAGTCAATAGCGGCGATTGGCATGAAACGACCACAAAAAATGCAAACAGCCAATTTGTCTGGGATTATTCTCTTGAAAATGTTTCGAATTTTGAAATAGAAGCGGAATGGTTCGACGGAACAAGTTGGCATTAACATATGTTATTTTTTAAAAAATATTGGTATTTATTTCTGGTTGCTCTTTTTACCCTAGGACTTGGAGCCATGGTGTATATTACCAGCCAGCAACTGGCAACGACCAAAGAGGTGGCGCCGACTGTTCCACAAGCTGAACCGCAGGCGGTAGAACCGGCATGTAAATTGGCTTTTGCCATAGATTTGGGGACAACCCCTACCCCCACGCCGACTCCTACACCGGGATCCACCAATACACCAACCCCTACCCCCACGCTCACGCCAACAACTACGCAAATTGTGTATGTGAACCCAACGCTCACACCCACCCCGGTACAACAAGTTGGTTGTAACAGCGCCTGCGCCATCAATACCGATTGCTCGGGCGGGCTTGTGTGTGTGGACGGATTCTGCCGCAATCCGTCCTGTACCGGAGAAGTATCGTGTGTCTGTCCGGTTGCAGTCGTACAACCGACACCCAAAACTCCCGTTTCCGGCGGCCCAACCATTCTTGGAGTCTCCGCCATCGGTATGGGAATGCTCATCCTCATCCTCGGACTTGCACTCTAAAGTACGTTTTCAATTTTTTGCGTATCATAATGATACGCAAAAAATCAACAGACCTCCCCTTGACTCCCTCCCATATTCCCTCTAATCTGGATATATGGATGATATTTTGTCCGCTGCTCAACCGATACCTCCGCCACCTGAACCAATACCGGAGCCCCCCGAAACTTCAGCGCAGGGGGGGCCTCCACCGACGCCAACTGACGTCCCCGACGTCATCCCGACCGCAGCGTCGGGAAAACCCAAGAAAAAAATTAATCCTGCCGTCATTATCACCGGCATACTCCTAGTTATCGCCATGCCGCTTGCCGGGCTTGCGGTAAAAAACGGGACCGAAATCCGCAGTAAAGCGGCATTTAATCAAAAAGATATCGTGAAACTCGGCTCAAGCCGCGCGCAAAAAGAATATGCTGATGCGGAAAACAAAGGGAGTACGGCAATCGGTCAGTCTTTTGTCAATGATCCTTATAGTCAATTAGCGATAGATGAAGCTAAAAGATTAGCGGCTGCTGGCCAATCGAACCAATACATTTTAGACGCACAAATAGCATATGACGCAAAAAAGGCCCAAGAAGCTGCCGGAGCCGGAGGAACCACCGCCCCCACCGCAGTAACAACCGCGGCTCCAGTCCCGGGAACGACAGTTGTTTATGGTATTGATACATGCGCAGGAAAAGATAATGAGGTAGGAGTACTATGTAACAGAAATCCACCAATGAGTGTCACGACAACAACAAACGCCGATGGAACGAAAACAGTTACCACTGTTGGATATACATGGACGCAGGGGGACAATGGACAGCTAATTCCCGATAAAACACAAACCTATACCGGAATAACTGTTTATAAAAACAATGTAGTTACCTCTAGTACAATCAATGGGAAAGATACGTATGCCCCATATACTGCTCCAAATACAAATCTTAATAAAACATGCGGAACTTTCAGCCGCGGCACGAGCGACGTCACAATGCAATGTGGTAGCGGACTTAAATGCGAACACCTCGGTGCCAGTTCTACTCTCACCTGTGTGGTAGATCCAAACTTCAAACCTCCTGTAATAAATAGCGGTGTATCATGTCAAATTATCACAGCCGGTGGGATTTTACGCGATACGTGTGGAACAGCGGGTCATTGCAGCGGCACTGTCGGTTTCTGCATTCTCGCGACGACAACAACGGCGGGGACGACAGCAAATCCGTCTACCTATCCTTACCCCTTGCCTACCGCAACAGACATAAATGGCCGGAGTATTTGCGCCAATGGCGTGAGATGTCCGGATGGAATGAGTTGTGATGGCGCAGATGTACCGGGCACAAGAGGAACAAGTTTTGAGTCAAAATTCTGTACAGGCACTGCGACGACGGGCGGTGGGACGAGTGGAGGTGGAGGAGGAAAAAAGAATGATGATGGCGGGGGTGGAGCAGCGGCGACGCCGACACCGACGATGCAATGCATCAGTATCCGCGTGTACCAGGATGACGTCGCGCTGTCCAGCACTGATCTAGCCGCACTACACGTGGGCGATACGGTGACTTTGGGATACACGCCTCCGGCAGCATCAACGAAAGTGCAATTTAAAGTAAATACCGGAGCTTGGCAGGTTACCACGACCCGTGAAGGAAGCGAATTCCGTTTGGATTATACACTGGAAAATTCAACAAGTTTCAAAATCGACGCACAATGGTTTGATGGCAGTGCGTGGAATGACTAACCTATGACATTTATAAAAAAACATTGGTATTTGCTTTTGATTACTATCTTCACGCTGGGCTTGGGCGCTGTGGTGTATATCACCAGTCAACAACTTGCATCGACCAAGAATGTAGCGCCCACCGTGCCGCAGGCAAAACCAAAAGCCGCGCAGATATCCTGCGAACTGGCATTTAATATTACCGCGCCATCCGGTACGATAACTCCCACCAGTACTCCGACCAATACTCCAACCAGTACGCCGACCAACACGCCTACCCCAACACCGACGAGGACACCGACACCAACCGCCACCCCAACACCGACACAAGAAATTGTTTATGTCAATCACACTCCCATGCCAAATCAACAAATCGTCCAGTCCTCACCCGTAAGTTGTAATAGTAATTGTTCCATAAACACCGACTGTGCTGATGGTTTAGTTTGCGTCGATGGATTTTGCCGCAATGCTGCGTGTACCGCAAGCACCACATGTCTGTGCACAACAGCAGCAGGGTCTGCTCCTGCGGCGGGTCCCACACCCAAAACTCCCGTTTCCGGCGGCCCGACCGTGCTTGGTGTTTCTGCCCTCGGCGTGGGTATGCTGATACTTATCTTAGGATTTGCTCTCTGATATACGCGTGAATACTTTCCCAATCTTCCGTCGGTACCAATACATATTTTCCATAGACATAGGAAGGCGGAACTTCCAGTTTATCATCAAATGATATTTTTTTGATATCACCCTCGTTTACGCCAATAAACCGCTTTCCGATGGTCAGCGCCTGAGAAACGTTCATATCCATTTCGGTCGCGTCATCCACGACTTTTGGTAAATTTTTCATCCGTGCAAACGTAAACCATGAAAAGGGGTGCATGAGTTTATTTTTGAGTGCAACCATAATCAATTGTTGTCGGCGGCCGCGGGCAAAATCGCTCCCTTCATCCCCTTCTGCGTGGCGGCTCCGGGCATAAATTAAAGCGCGCGCGCCGTCCATGTGCTGCAATCCGGCGTCAAAATGCACGGTTTCATATACACACGAGGTATTTTCACACGGATAGTCTGTGTCAGTAAAGGCTGTTGGCACGTTTACGTCTATCCCGCCGACTTCATCAATGAGTTTCTGAAATCCGGAAAAATCAATAACAACTGCATAATGAATGGGTACGCCGATCACATCTTCCACCGTCACTTTCGCCATAAGAAGCCCGCCGTAATGATACCCGCTGTTTACCCTGTCTTTCAGGGTATCGCTCCAAATATCACGCGGCACGGATATCATCGCCATTGTTTTTTTTGCAGAATCCATGGAAACAACCATCATTGTATCCGTAAGATCTCCGCCTTCATGACTTTTTCCGCCGATTCCCAAAACAAGAATATTTGTGCGGCCGGAGGATGCGTTAAAAGGCGCTCCGTCATCAAATACAAAACGGGTCACAAACGCAACGCCCGGAATGGTTTTCACAAGTACGAACAATACGAGTGTTGCGATGAGAAAAAAAATAATTTTTTTCATAGTTCGATTTCACTCACTATGACCCTGAACTTGCTGAAGGGTCATTGGACTTTGGTAATCAGTGCCGCAAACTTCTCCGCGTTCAGACTCGCGCCGCCTGCCAGTACTCCGTCAATATTTGGTTGACGGACAAAAGAAGCGGCTGAGTCTGCGGTAATGCTCCCCCCGTAGAGTACCGTCAGAACCTGAGATTTCGCTTTGATATTGGTAATAACAGTATTTGCGTTTTCCGGTGTATCCGTCTTTCCCGTCCCGATCGCCCACACCGGCTCGTATGCGACAACATCAATTCCCTGCGGAATAGTCATCTGATCGTCAGAAACGCAGTAGATAATTTTCAGGCCTGCTTCTTTTGCCTGTTTCACTTTTTCAGCAAGGACAGCATCGGTTTCACTAAAATTTTTCCTCCGCTCGCTGTGACCGATAATTACCCAATCTGCCAATTCTTTCACCATACGTGCGCTTTCTTCGCCGGTTTGGGCACCATCCGGATATGGAGATACATTTTGCGCACCAAGGACAAAAGGAAGCGTTCCTATTGCTTCTTTCACTGAATATAATAACGTAAATGGCACACATAAAACGATCGTCATAAACTCTGAATAATGAGGGGCACGTTCTTTAAAATCCTGTATCCACCGCATTGCTTCTGCTGTTGTTTTATTGCTCTTCCAATTGCCGGCAATGAGAAGTCTTTTCATGCTACTATTATAATCTATGGACCTCAACAAAGACCAGCTGGAAGCCGTGACGCATACGGAAGGACCAGTATTAATTCTTGCCGGCGCGGGATCCGGCAAAACGCGGGTCCTCACCTACCGTGTCGCCTATCTCATTCAGGAAAAACACGTCCCTCCGGAGGAAATTCTTATGCTCACATTCACCAATAAAGCTGCGAATGAAATGAAAGAAAGAATAAAAAAATTATTAAAAAGCTCGATTGTCCCCTTCGCTGGAACCTTCCATTCTTTATGCGTAAAGATTTTGCGTAAAGACGGCAAACATATCGGAATTCCGGACGATTTCGTTATTTATGATGAATCTGATCAGTTAGACGCAATAAAAGAAATCATGAAGCGTTTAGACATATCATCAAAGAATTTTAATCCCGGCGCCGTATTACATACTATCTCCGAAGCGAAAAACGAACTCATCTCTGCTTTAGAGTACCCGCAGTACGCCCGCGGATACTTTCAAGAAACGGTTGCCACCGTCTACATCGAATACCAAAAGACGTTGGCCCAAAACCATGCCTTGGATTTTGATGATTTGCTCGACAAAACCGTTGAACTCTTCACAAAAAATACACAGGTATTGGGGTATTACCAGGAAAAATACCATTATGTTCTTATTGATGAATATCAGGATACGAATCGTGCACAGTATGTGCTATCCAAACTACTCTCAGGCCGCTACAAAAATATCTGCGTCGTCGGCGACGCATCGCAAAGTATTTACCGCTGGCGGGGTGCGGATTTCCGCAACATCGTAAACTTTAAAAACGATTTTTCCGACACCCGTGAATTTCACCTGGAACAGAATTATCGCTCGACCCAAACGATACTGGATGCGGCTTTCGGCGTCATATCTAAAAATACCTCACACCCAATTCTCAAACTCCGGACGGATAACCACGGAGGCGAGCAGATCGTCCTGTATGAGGCGCGCACCGAACACGATGAGGCGACATTTCTTGTGCAGACTATTTTGCAGGCCAACCGCCCTTTTTCCGATTTTGCGGTCCTGTACCGCACTAATGCGCAATCGCGGGTCCTGGAAGAAGCATTCCTGCACGCCGGTATCCCCTATGTTTTGGTCGGCGGCACGAGATTTTATGAACGGAAAGAAATTAAAGATGTGCTCGCGTACTTGCGGCTTGTTGCCAACCCTAAAGACATGGTTTCGTACCGGCGCGCGGAAAAGTTAGGAAAAGGCAGACTTGAAAAATTTCTCAACATAAAAACTATTCCGATGACTACCCTTGAAATTCTCGATCATATTTTGGATGTCACAAAATATCTCCAGTTGTACGACGTCAATGTAGAAGACGAAGCGTATCGCTTAGAAAACATTAAAGAATTACGATCTGTCGCAACAGAATTTCCGGTTCTTTCCGAATTTTTGGAAACCGTCGCTATTATGGAAGAACCAAAAGTTCATGCGGCAACAACCGGCGTCACCCTTATGACTCTCCATGCGGCTAAAGGGCTCGAATTCCCTGTTGTTTTCATGATCGGTATGGAAGAAGGACTGTTTCCGCACTCCCGGAGTCTTATGGACCGCGAAGAGATTGAGGAAGAACGCAGACTTTGTTATGTAGGTATTACGCGCGCAAAAGAACGGCTCTATCTGACATTTGCCAATAAACGGCTCTTTTTCGGCACGCGCACTCAAAATATGATTTCCCGGTTTATCGGAGATATCCCGCAGCACATACTTTGCGCAAGCGCATCCCTGGCTAGCGGACGGGGTTGGAATAATGAAGACATGCTGCTATAAAAGTTCCTACGACGATACACACGGATAACACCATTTCGATTATTAAAAACACCCGCGCAATGCCGTGCACATGGCCGAATGAAAAAATCGGGTTTACCAATCTGCTGTCAACCGGAAGCCAGGAAATAGGTTTTTGCCTCATTACCATTGTATAATATCACTATGCAAACGCATCCGCTACAAACACCGGCCTGGGCTGATTTCCGTAAAGCAATGGATATCGACGTTGTCGCCGTTGATAATTGGTTTATCACTTTTCATAAAATTCCGCATACCCCCTACTGCATCGGGTATTTCCCCAAAGGCCCGCTGCCGACAGCAAAAATGATTAATGATTTACGATTAATGGGAAAAGAAAAATATGCTATTTATATCCAAATAGAACCTAACGTACGTCAGGGTTCAGGGTTCAGGGTTCAGGGTTTAAAACCATCACACCATCCATTATTTACTAAATACACGTTTATTCTCGACTTATCGAAAAGTGAAGAAGAGCTTCTCAAAGCAATGCATCCGAAAACGCGGTATAACATCCGTGTCGCACAAAAACATAACGTTGTCGTGCGCGAAGATGACAATGCGTTTGACGAATATTTAAAACTCACACGCGAAACAACGAACCGACAGGGTTTTTATGCACATAATGAAACCTATCATCGAACTATGTGGGATTATATGCACAAAGCAGGCATTGCGCATTTATTTACAGCTGTATATAACAAAGAGATACTTTCTGCATGGATAGTTTTTGTGTACGGCGACACCATCTATTACCCATACGGATCTTCATCACAAAACCATCGTGAAGTTATGGCGCCGACACTGCTTTTGTGGGAAATTACCAAATGGGCGAAAAAGAAAGGTTTGAAAAAATTTGATTTATGGGGCGCGGACGAGCGATACGGTTTCCACCGGTTTAAAGAAGGATTTGCCCCAAAGCTAATTGAATTTATCGGCTCATTCGATCTCATCATCAATAAACCACTGTATACGCTTTATTGCATTGCGGATACTATACGGTGGAAAATACTTCATGGAATTACAGCAATCACCCATCTACGCTAAATATATCGAGGCGCTTCACTGGCAGGTAATTACCGCGGATGGCGTGCGGATGTTTTACAAAAAAATTCCGTTTTTGGGCGGCCTGTTAAAAATTCAACGGCCAAAAAAGCTTCCCCATATTCCCAATCTTGATGTAAAAACTATTGCCATCGAACCAGAACAAAATCAAAACATTACCGTATATAAAAAGTGGGTGTCTGCACTGGAAAAAAAATACCGTGTCGTACGAAGCGGCTACATGCCGACCAAAACAATTCTCGTTGATTTAAAACCTACCGAGCGGGAAATATTTAACCGTTTTTCCGAAGCAAAACGCCGCGCAGTGCGGAAAGCACAAAAAAATCATGTCTTCGTAACAGAATCAAATGATATTCATTCGTTAATACGTATTAAAAATAAATCCGGAGGGTTTTTAGGATTTATCACGACCGTAGGTATTGATAAATTTTGGCATATTATGGCACCTAAACACGCTACCATTTTACTTGCTTATAACAATAATGATTTAGTGGGTGGTGTGCTCGTTGTTTTTTGGAACCGAACCGCCTATTACTGGATCGCAGGATCCACAAAAGAAGGGAAAAAGCTATTCGCGCCGACACTTCTTGTATGGGAAACACTCAGAATTGCCAAACGACACGGCGAAAAACAATTTGATTTCCTCGGCGTGTGGGATGAGCGCAAACCCAGAGAACACCTCGATTGGAAAGGATTTACGCGCTTTAAAGAAGGCTTTGGCGGCACACCACTCTACTGGCCTATCTACTGAGTCGGGTAAGGCGACACCGGTGGCTCTGAACAAACCACGTGGCACCCCGATGATGTGTCACACACTTGGTTACATCCATACATTGGTGTTGGAGTGGGTGAAGACGCCAGCACAGGAGTAGGACACGACTCTGAGCACTCTCCTGTAAGAGCATTACATGCTTTCACACACCCTCTCGGAACCGGCGGAGATGGTTTGGCAGTTACAAAGGTAGTAGGTATGCAATTGGACTTGCCGGCACAACGAGTGGTGGCCTGCGCTTTCATGTCATCGATTAAATAACACGTTGTTCCTTCATTAATATAACCGGTCGATCCGTCCCAACAGACATACGTGATACCAAGAGATGATCCGGACGCACAAAATGACGGTTTATTCGGAATATAATCTTTTAATCCTGTGTTACAAACGGTCGGTGTTGGGGTTGATATTATCGGACCCAATAACCGTATCCAGTCTATAGAGATTGTTTCGCTGTTTTTCACTCCTGATGTCAGCACTATACGGATCGCATCTATAGTTATCGGTGAAGAATTGGGTAGATTGACGGTATATGTTCGGAAAGATCCGTCTGCGAGTCCCATAAATTGTAATGGTCGTTCAAACTTTTCACTCCCTGCGAGTTTATAATAGAGATGTCCAACAACTTTTCGTTGCACTTTACTTGAGGAGCATGCGATGAATGAACACCCATTACCGCTACGCCCAACAATAGATCCATCTGGACATGTACGGGTATCCTGTGGACAGACAATCTTTGTTTTTACTGAACGGTCAAATTCTTCGTCATCTCTTTTATCAGAAATTCCCTTTACTTTTTCAGAATTTATGTCCTTCATCAAGGGAATTCTTGTATTCCCCACTGCCATTGAAAAAGATACAGATTTTAAACCATTCGGCAGAGATACTTCTATACTTGTGTTTCGAAATGAAGGAAGCGCGTGCGCTTTCATGCCGGAAATCATAAGTTTCCCTCCACTCACTATTCCTATATACGGAGACACTCCGCTCCATCCTTCGGTATCAGCCGAATTAAATTCCCATTGTTTATATATTTGATTGGTTTGTGCTGCCCGGGAACGGATATCACTTGATGTCTTCACTCCCTGAAAAATCATGACGAGAGCAACAAGACCGAAAGCAATACCGAAAACAAGAATGAGTATTTTATTAAATGAAGATTTTTTTGAATACATACGCTCCTTCTTTTAGAATTGCACAATAAAAAAGTCCCGTCAAGCCCTAACTCCACGCTTCGCAGATTAAACGGAATTCGCAAAAATCACAGTGCTTACCCGGCGTCGGTCGAAAATCGCTTCGCGCAATAGCATCTGCCCGCGCAATTATTTCACTTTTTGCCTCTTCAAGTTGCTGAGAAGTTCTTTCTGCGGATATTTTTTCTTGATTTTCAAAAAAGTAAAATGAGACAATAACTCTCGATGATTTTGCTGTCATTGCATACACCGAAAGCTGCAGATCTTTTTTAGGATCCTTAGTCTTTGGCGCGGTCCCGGTTTTGTAATCGATAATTTCCACCGTGCCGTCTGCGAGTTTATCCATCCGATCTATTTTCCCCCCGACGCTCAAGGTCGGAGTTATCCGCAGTTTAAACGGTTCTTCAAGCGCTGCCGGTATGACACCGGCATCATATCCTTTGTCATAAAATCCTTCCAACAATTCTACCCCGTGCCGCTTCATTTTTTCCTCGTATGCCCGGTCACGGTATCCGATGCGCTGCCAGTGTGTTTCCAAAAAATCGACCAATTGCTTTTTTGTCGGATGCTTTCCTGATCGCACCAGTGTATAAAAAGACTGCATCACCCGGTGCATGGTGTCGCCGAATGTGAGAGCAGCCGACGGCGGCACGGGAATCCGTAAAATATACCGGTATTTATACTGCAGCGGACACGTAGCAAATGTATCGAGCTGGGAATACGAAAGATAATTGATGGTTTGCCGCACGGGTTTTGATTCCGGTTCTTCAATCTTTGCCCAATCCAATAGCGGTAGCTGTTTTGTATGTTCACAAACCGCTATTTCTTTTTTCCCAATCGCTTCAAAAATAAACGGGGATAATTTTTTTTCGCGTTTGGCTTCCCCGTAAAATTTCGCGCCGGTAAAATAGAGGAGATCCCGCGCGCGTGTCATGCCAACGTAAAATAACCGCCGCTCCTCCTCTTCGTGGTAGTCACCGACCGGAAGTATTTCTTTTACCAATGCATCAGGAATAGGAATTTGTTCCTTTCGCTCTATCGTCGGAAACCGCGCGGAAACGAGGTTCACTAAAAATACGACCGGGAATTCTAATCCTTTTGCAGAATGAATCGTGAGAATATTCACTGCGTTATTCTCGCTCCAATCCATATCCGTGGCGGCAGGGGATTCTCCGAGATTCATCGACAGATCTATCCAGTCTACAACGGCAAACACGCCGGCTTCTTCATGATCCACCTCATATGTTTTTAATTTGTTAAAAAACTTCGCGATATTTTCTGCCGCTTTTTCCTCTTTCGCTGTTTTATACGTCGTCAATTTTTTGAGTAATCCTGTTTCCTCAAGGAAAAAATATAATATCTGCCCTGCGGATTCTTTTTTAATCAACCCCAAATGTTTATGAATCATGGAAACCAACTTCCCTATGTCATCCCCGACCTGATCGGGGATCCAGCGTTTATCTTGACTGGATTCCCGCCTACGCGGGAATGACAAACGAGCTTCGCACGCTTCAAAAAAAGATATGCCATATTTTCTTGCATCAATCACAATTGCAGCAATATCCCTGGGGGGAATATCAAATATATCCATCGATAATACTCTATACATGGCTACATTATCTTCAAAATTATAAAGTACCTTGAGGTACGCAACGAGATCTTTTATTTCGGGCTGACGAAATAGTTGTCCAGGGCCCAAGAATTGGTACGGGATGCCGGCACGTGCGAGCGCATGCACAAACGGCTCCGCATGATTATTTGCACGCACAAGAATAGCAATGTCTTTGAAATCTCCTTTATATTCTTTTATCTTTTTAGCCACTAATTCTGCTTCATTTTCTACACGATCAGAGTAAAGTACTTCAATCGGCGCGCCGCTAACCCTGCGTATGCTCTCCAATTTCTTATCTATTTTTTCCGCCACCTCCAGACGGTCTGGATTATTGTGCTGAATAAGTTCATACGATCGGTCAAGTATTTCTTTGGTCGAACGGTAATTTTTCGTGAGCACAACGATTTTTGCTTTCGGAAAATTTTTAGTAAACTGCATAACGTTAGATAGCGCGGCGCCGCGCCATTTATAAATAGCTTGATCGTCATCAGCTACGGTTGTAATATTCTTCTTTTTCCCCGCCAAATGTACCGCAAGAGCGTTTTGCGCAAAATTGGTATCCTGAAATTCATCGATGAGAACATACTTAAATTGATCTTGGTAATTTTTTAGTATCTTTGGGCGGCCGCGGAATAATTTAAGGGTCCACGAAATAAGATCGGAATAATCAGCCATGCCCTCTTTTACTTTCAATTCTTCATACATGCGGTATGCACGGGAGAGCTCGTTATCTTCAAATTTAAAATATTCTGCAGGCGATACATCCTCATCTTTCAATCGCGAGAAATGCTGGATTAAACCGCTGATGAATTTATTTGGATTACCAAGCGGGCGATATTCTTTGAGATCAAATTTGAATAAATGTTTGCGGAAAAACTGAATCGTTTCCGCCTCCGTCATCAGTTTATAACCCGGATCGATGCCGATGTTGATCGCCTCATTTCGAAGAATGCGGTCACAAAATGCATGAAACGTGGAAATCCACATTTGCGTGACGCCGTAGGGCATGGCAAGATCCACACGTTCTTCCATTTCGCGGCTGGCTTTTTCCGTGAAGGTAAGCGCAAGGATCTCATGCGGTTTTGCGCGGCCGGAGGTAATGAGATGTTTTATCCGCTCGGTAATAACCGTCGTTTTCCCCGTCCCCGCACCTGCAATTATCAGTAGAGGCCCCGCCCCAAACTCCACCGCCGCCTTTTGTTCCTTATTTAAATCCATCGTGGAGTCATTATAGTCTATCTATTCAATGAGTTTAACAAGCAGTGGAAATTTTTTGTATGGTTGCTTAAACGCGTCCGATCCCATATGTCCTTCTCCATGTAAAATAATCTGTATACCACCTAAACGATCAAACATATATCGACCCTGTTTATCATCGCATTTCCATGGATCGTTATCGGAATTTACAAAAAATATTTCTTTTACGTTTTTCCTAATTTTTTTCCAATTGTAGGTAGTCTGTAAAATTGCATCCGGCTTTTCCGAACCTTCGCGCTGTTTTGCATAACCGGCAACAAGAACTGCTTTATATATTAGCGTATGTATACGTTCAAGAACGCTTAATATAAGAGGACTACCTGCCGAATGCCCGACGATCACCGTTTGTGGCGTATATGTGCCTTTGAGTGCTACCGGCAACCATTTTTTAATATCTGCTTCGTCCGTATTCGGCAAGTCAGGAGTCCAAACCTTATAACTCTCTCTCTCTAATTCTCGTTTTAGATAGGGAAACCAATATGAATCTGAAGTACACCCAGTCCCATGAAACAAATTCGCATTTTTCTTAATCATAAATATGATTATATCACCTCATTATTCATGTTACCATGTTTCGAAACATAGTAACGATAATCCTAGAATGCTTTTTGACGAGCTACTTTTTCTTCCCAACGCCTTTTCCTCCAATGAGACCAGTCCGCGCCTTTTGGTGGAGGTAAAAAATCTGCTATCGCATCGTCAATTTTTTGAATAAATTCTTTTAACTCTTCTTTTTTCAGAATAGAACCAATAACCGTTTGATATCCGCCATTCCCATGCTGCAAAGCTAAACTCACCTTTCCGACTGTACCCAAACTCACCTTTAGCCATTGAGAGACAGTTCGATGATTATATTTTTTAAGCAACAAAAGAGCAATTGATAACCGCTTTGCAAGCATGAGGCGTTCTGTTGGTGATAGTAAATCTTCAAGGAGTTTTTGGACTGTTTGATGAGTTCGAGCCTCTGCAATACTTTCGGTCAATACCTCATACACTCGAATTTCTATCTGCTTATTCAATGGATACTTCGAAATTTGACTCATATTCTCATGTTACCATGTTTCGAAACATGGTAACATACTAATCCTCAAGTTCTTTGAGCTCATGTGTTTTTGATAATTTTTGGCCCAGGACGTCGAAGGAGCCGGACACGCCGCTCATGGTGTTATACGCATTGCCGATATGTTTACCAAGTAGATTGAGTTGCTCGCCTGTTTTTTCATAATCTTTTTGAATCGCGCGAAGAAGACGGAATACTTCACGCGACTTCTGTTCCAATTCCTTTCCCTGAAATGAAAGAAGTAATACCTGCAGATGTGCATAGAGCGTATTGGGAGACACCGGATATACGCGGTTTTCGCGGGCATACTTCATGAGATGTTCCATTGTGACAATTTCGTAGTAGACGGATTCGGAAGGAATATACATGAGCGCAAAATCCATGGTGCCTTCCTCCGGCAGAATATATTTCCGGCTGATGTCCGTGATATGTTTTTTTACATCGAATATGAAGTCACGTTTTGCTGCTGCCCGGTCTGCCTCCGTTTCTCCTCGATGCATACGGGAAAAATTTTCCATCGGAAATTTGGAATCAATGCATAGGAGCCCTGCATCGGTTTTGAGAACCGCATCCACTTTGACCCCGGATTTAAATGCATGCTGCAGATGGAATGAGTTTTTCGGAAATGTAGTCGCAATCATGTCCTTTAATACCTGCTCGCCGATGTTGCCGCGCATCTTCGGCGACTGCAAAAATTCCTGAAGACTTTTGATCCCGCGCCCGAGCTCCGCGATTTCGCCGATTTGCCTGTGCAGTTCGATAAGCCGTTTTGATACCTCGCTCGTTGTCTGCTGCGTCGAACCGATAAGTACCCAAACCACCACGACAACAAGCACAACAACTAAAATAGCGAGTACAATTTCCATGCCACAACACGATACCATATTTGTTACACTTATTCTATGTGGCTTGTTGTTGGTATTACCGGATTAAGTCTTTTGGGATGGTTTGTAAACACATACCCACCGGATTCCTTTATCCGAATATTGATATTTTTTGCAATTCTCGGCGGAACCACTTTTTGTATTTCCTTTTTTTTCCTAAAAATTGTACGACGTGCTACCATTATCACCGTTGGTGTTATCGTTTGGCTTCTGCTTCGGTATCTCGGACTGCGTGATTGGTATTATCCTTTACTCCTCCTCCCCATCCTCATTTCCCTTGAGATGCTCTTCCAAAAACGTTAGAATTGAGTGATGCAGTCAAAAAAATATTATCTTACCACCACGCTTCCATACGTCAATGCTGCTCCACATATTGGATTTGCTTTAGAAATAGTGCAGGCGGATACGGTTGCACGCTATAAGGTACTCAGCGGTCATGATGTTTTTTTCAATTTTGGTACCGACGAACACGGAAAGAAAATATATGATAAGGCAGTTGAGTTAAAAATATATCCAAAAAAATATTGTGATGAATACGCAGCCAAATTTGATCAGTTAAAAAAAGCGCTTAACCTAAGTTATAACAATTTTATCCGTACTACCGATCCACATCATATCGAAGCAGCTCAGGAATTCTGGCGGAGATGCAATGCGAACGGAGATATTTATAAAAAAAATTATAAAACAAAGTATTGTGTCGGCTGCGAACTCGGAAAAACCGATTCGGAGTTGGAAAACAATCACTGCCCTCTGCATCCTAATATGGAATTGGATATTATTGAGGAGGAAAATTATTTTTTCCGTTTCTCCAAATATCAGAATAAATTATTAGAACTTTATGAAGACAATGCTAAATTTGTCATTCCCGATTACCGGTTAAAAGAAATAAAGGAATTCGTAAAAAATGGTCTGCAGGATTTCAGCGTCTCCCGTCTAAAAAATAAAATGCCATGGGGAATCGATGTGCCGGATGATCCGTCTCACGTCATGTATGTCTGGTTTGACGCGCTGGTAAATTATATTTCGGCTATCGGGTGGCCGAAAGACATAGAAACCTTTCATAGTTGGTGGCCGGTGACGCAATTTGCCGGCAAAGATAATCTCCGCCAACAATGTGCTATTTGGCAGGCAATGTTATTATCGGCAGGTCTTCCAAATTCCAAACAGATATTTATTCACGGATTTATCTCAGTAGGTGGCCAAAAAATCAGCAAAAGTCTCGGAAATGTCATTGACCCCTACGAGTTAGTTTCAAAATACGGCACGGATCCAATCCGATATTATTTATTAAAAGAAATACCGTCATATAGTGACGGCGACTATTCAGAAAGAAGATTTAAAGAGGTATACAACGCGGATCTGGCAAACGGACTTGGGAATCTCGTTGCACGGGTTGCACGCCTTGCTTCCAAAGTGACACTCGAAGAGCTGCCTATTATCACCTTTGAAAAAGTTGCACCGGCAAAATACCGAGAGGCATTAGACGAATTCAGATTTTCTGACGCACTTGGAATTATTTGGGATATGATAAAGGCCGCCGACCAACTCATCGATGAAAAAGAACCGTGGAAACTACAAGGAGACTCTTTGAAGGCATTTCTGAGCGAAATTGTCCCTGATATCCGCGAAATTGCGATGCTCCTTCAGCCCTTTATACCCGACACATCCGATAAAATATTAACGCAATTCTCGCAAACAAACATACAATCAGAAAAACCGTTGTTTCCGAGGATAATCTAAGTCATTGCGAGACCGTTCTTACGGCGAAGCAATCTTTATCATTATTCAAAAGATTGCCGCGTCGCTCGATGACTCGCTCCTCGCAATGACAATACTATGTTTATCGACACCCATTGCCATCTGACTTTCCCCGAATTTGACGAAGATCGCGCAATGGTCATCGGAAACGCCAGAAAAGCCGGGGTGAAAAAAATGATTTGTCCCGCCGTTGACCTCTTGTCTTCCCAACAAACGGTACTTCTTGCCAAGAAATACCCCAGTGTTGTGTACGCCGCCGCCGGCTACCATCCGTATGAAGCGCAGCATTTTCCTACGATTTCTGATTTACCAATCAAAGATTGTATTGCCATCGGAGAAATAGGTCTGGACTATCATCAATACAAAGGAGAAGAGGCCGCAGGGAAAAAACAAAACCAAAAAATTCTTTTTGAAGAACAGCTGCGCCTTGCCCGCACACACAACCTTCCTGCGATTATGCATTGCAGAGATGCATTTGAAGAATTTTTTCATGTATACGATACTATTCCTGTCCCTGGGGTCATCCACTGTTTTTCCGGAGGACTTCAGGAAGTCCGTATGGCACAAGAAAGAAATATATATATCGGGATAGACGGAAATTGTACGTACGCAAAACAGCTTCAGGCAATTATTCCGGAAATACCGTTAGACAGAATACTTCTGGAAACAGATGCGCCATACCTTACGCCCGTCCCTCACCGCGGCAAACGGAACGAACCGAAATATATACCGCTTATTGCCTCATATATTGCCGGTCTTATGCATGTTTCACTCACACGTGTTGAAGACCAAACAACCAAAAACGCACAGCAACTCTTCAGAGTGATATAATTAGACGGCCAATATGCGCTCACAACGTTTTTTAGAAATTCTTATTCCCGGTTTCTCGTGGATACTTATCACCATGCCCGTATGGCTTTCATTTTGGCATCCTGCAATGGTCGCGTACCTTATTATTACCTTTGATGTCTACTGGTTTTATAAATCCTTTATGCTTGCAGTCACTGCCGTTCAAGCGTTTGTGACGATGAACGCGCATGTGAAAATTAATTGGCTTGCGGCTGCCAAACCGCTTGCACATTTTAATGAACTCTACCACATTGTGATAATTCCTGAGTTTCACGAACCTATTCACATTCTGAAAAGAACGCTCACCAATCTTGTCAACCAGGACTTCCCCCGGGAACGGATTATTGTTGTTTTGGCAACAGAAGACAAAGATCCCGATGCGAAAGCAACCGCAAAGTTACTGCACGAAGAATTCGGATCAAAATTCGGCCATTTCCTGATTACGAGACACGTTCTCCATACGGGTGAAGTTGCCGGGAAATCCAGTAACATGGCGTGGGCGGGTAAACGGATTGTACGGGCAATGAAAAAATGGGGCATTCCTATGGACTGGGCGACGGTTACCTCATGTGATGCAGATGCGCTTCTTCACCCGAAATACTTTTCCTACTTGTCACACGAATTTCTCAAAGACGAGAAACGGTCATATCACTTTTATCAGGGCGCGATATTATTTTATTCCAATATTTGGCGCATTCCGCTCCCCAGTCGAGTCATCAATACTATCTATAGCATTTCCAACTTAGCCCTCCTCAAACAACGCGGACGGCTTATCAATTTTTCCACCTACTCCCTTGCTCTCACCACGGCAATAAAAGCGGGATATTGGGCAGTTGACGTCATTCCGGAAGATTATCATTTGTTTTTTAAAGTGTATTTCCGGTTCGGCCGTGATGTTTCCACGCGAAGCATCTTTCTCCCGGTTCTTGTCGATGCCGCAGAATCCCATGGATTCTGGCGTACCATGGTCAACCAATATGAGCAATCCAAACGCTGGGCGTGGGGTATTTCAGATATCCCGTATGTGGTACGGAATATTTTCATACACAAAGAAATTCCCGTTTTCGATAGACTCCGGAGACTCCTTCTTCTTCTTGAACAGCATGTGTTTTGGTCTTCAAACTGGTTTATTCTTACTCTTGGCAGCACCATTCCGCCGATTATCAACCCCGCATTTGGCCGGACGGTTCTCGGGCACAATCTTGCTCAACTATCTTCAAGCATTCTGACGTTAGCACTCATATTTCTTCTGGTCGTTATCATTGTGGACGTTCGGATGAAACCTCCTCGGCCTAAAGACTTTAAATCCTGGAATCTCCCATTCCTGTATATTCAATGGCTAACCTTACCAATCGTTTCATTTTTTCTTGCGGCCCTTCCGGGCTTAGACGCCCATACTCGGCTCATTTTGGGTAAACGATTGGAATATCGCGTTACTGAAAAGGTATAATAGAATGTACATGTTTTCATTTATTATTCAACACTCCCCTTTGCTCTATCTTACCCAAAGCCTGTGGCGCGACGAAGTATACTCTGTCTTCATGGCTGCCAAACCCATCTCGTATTTTGTCACCCATCTTTCCTTCGAACCGCCATTCTACTATCTTCTCCTGCATTTCTGGATGAAATTATTCGGCATGAGTGAAATTGCAGGACGATCTCTTTCATTCGTCGCGTTTGCCGGGGCGACGATCGTTGTCATCCACTGGGCGGAAAAGCTCTTTCCGAAACACTGGCTCTCCTGGTGGCTGCCGGTTTTTTTCTTTTTCAATCCCATGCTTCTCTATTACGGCATGGAGCTTCGGACCTACGGGTGGTATATATTTTTTGCTACACTCTCGCTATTTGCGTATAGTGAAAAAAAGTGGACTCTGTGGACAATTGCGACGGTGCTTGGTTTTTACACCCATAGTTTTCTCATTATTGTCCCGCTTGCACAAACTATTCATTTTCTTGTTACCCGGACAAAAACAAAAGAAGCAGTCCGCGCGTTTATCATATTCGGCCTCTGTATTGCACCATGGATTATTAAAATTGCGCTCCCCATGATGCAGCTGAAATCATCCTGGTATTTTCCGGTCAACTTCAATTTGGTTACTTCAGTATTGGGAAATCTTTTTCTCGGGTATGAAGGCACGCCGTGGTACTTATGGGGGTTTACTAAATTCATTTCACTTCTTATCATACTGGCAAGCTATGCAGCATTCCTCACAAAAAAAACACGTGGTATTGTCAGTTTATTTCTTGTGCAACTTTTTGTTCCGTTGATTCTTGTCATCGGCGTTTCATTTTTCAAACCACTCTATGTAAACCGGTACATGATAGCCGTAACCATCGCGGAGGTATTTATCATAGCACTCGCAATATCTGTGATAAGAAATATTTTATTTCAAAAAATTATTGCCGCTAGTACTCTCCTATTTATCCTTTTATTTAATATTTGGTACCCAAGTAAACACGCAAAAACAGACATTCGCAGCACGGTAAAACAGGTAAATGCACTAAAATCTCCAACTGATATTATCATTGCAGAAAATCCGCTTATCGTATTTGAAACGATGTATTATGCGGGTAAAAATTCCCGCGTGTATCTTTACAATCCCGACCATAACGCGTTCCCATGGTATGTAGGAGAAGGGCTCGTTTCGGATGGTCAGATGGCGGATGACTTCCCGCAGTACCCAATCCGCGCATTTATGATTCACCAAAACGGAACATTTAATGTGGTATATAAAACATCGTTATGAATATTCTGAAAACAAACTGGTTCATCCGCCTTGCGCATAAATTTATTATCGCATTATTTATTCTTTCACTGGGCATTTTACTCTGGAGATGGCGTATGCTGCCGCCTCTCGTCCCTTTGTGGTATTCACGCCCATGGGGGGCAGATCAATTGGCCGCACCTTTTTTTCTCTTTATTCTTCCCGTCTCAAGTCTTTTTCTTTATGGCGTAAATTTTTTGATTGCCATATATGTGACGGCGGAATATCTCATATTTACCCAACTGCTCTTTCTTTCTTCGTTTATCGTAAGCTTGCTTTCCTTTGTCACATTGGTAAAAATTCTCTTTCTTGTCAGTTAACTATATGTCCATAGTATCCGTTTTTATATTGGCTTTTTTGACTACGTTCTTCGCGACACCGCTTGTCATTAAGCTTGCCAAAACTTTCCGTCTTGTCGATAACCCGCAGGTGCGTTTTCACCCGGCGCATACCCATACGGGCATTATCCCCCGCGCGGGCGGTTTGGCACTTCTTATCGGGATTGTTACGGGCATATGCATTTTTGTCCCGGTTACGAAACTTGTGCTCGGCATTCTTTTTGCGGCAATCCTTTTGGTTTTCGTCGGGCTTATGGATGATCGGCAGGATGTCAATCCCTATATCCGTTTCTGTACAAACGCGGTTGCCGCGCTTATTGTCGTCGGAGCTGGAGCCGGTATTCCGTATATTACCAACCCCATAACAGGAGGCATCATCCATTTGGATACCTGGCGGATCACGTTTACGTTTTTTGGGACACATTCAATTCTTGTATGGGCCGATATACTTGCATTCTTCTGGATTCTCTGGACCATGAACATTGTAGGATGGTCAGCCGGCGTTGAAGGTCAAATGCCCGGATTTGTCGCCATTGCTGCCCTTACCCTGGGGGTATTATCTTTTCGGTTTACCCTGAATGATCCGTCGCAAATGGCAATTACGATGCTTGCGTTTATCGTTGCCGGCGCATTCACCGGATTTATTCCCTGGAATTTTTATCCGCAAAAAATAATGCCGGGATACGGCGGCAAAACACTTGCCGGCTTCCTCTTGGCGCTTCTCGGGATTCTTTCCTACGGAAAACTGGGAACTGCACTGTTAGTTTTAGGCATCCCGATGACTGATGCGGCGTATACGCTTCTGCGAAGAATAACCACCAAACATTCTCCCGTGCATGCCGACCGCGGACACCTTCATCACACGCTTCTTGATCTTGGTTGGGGGAAGCGACGCGTTGCCTTGTTTTACTGGGGGGTGTCCGCTATACTTGGGGTGGTCGCCCTTACCGTAACGAGTCGCCAAAAAATGTTTGTTTTTTTGGTGGTTGCCGTAAGTCTGGCCGCATTTCTGCTATGGGTACGATTCTTTACGCAATTCTCAAAACCGCAAGACCCAGACAATGGGTAAAAAATCTTGCTATTTTTACCACCATTCTTTTTACCGGACATTTTTTTGATCCGAAAGCGCTCACGATAACCGCGTATGCGTTTATTTCGTTTTGTCTGTTGTCCTCCTCCAATTATATTTTTAACGATGTGCTGGACGCCCCCCGCGACAGAAAGCATCCGTTTAAAAAATTCCGTCCTGTTGCATCCGGTTTACTCCCAGCGCGGCTTGCCCTCGTAGTTTCTCTTATATTCGGCGTCGCCGGGCTTCTTATTGCGTTTTCCGTCGGAAGTACTTTTTTTATCCTTGCTATCGCATTTTTACTTTTGCAATACGGGTATACATTATTTTTTAAACATGTAAGCGTTATTGATATCCTCACGATCACGACTGCCTATTTTTTACGCGTCTATGCCGGTGAGGCGGCGACCGGCTTTCATATTTCCGTATGGCTTGCCCTTGCCGCGCTCTCGCTTGCGCTGTTTTTGGCTATCGGAAAGCGCCGCGCAGAACTCACGCTGATTCAAAAATACAAAGGCGTGGTCCCCCAGGATACACGCGAGACGCTTTCCCATTATTCCGAAAAACTTCTGGACACCTATACCGCGATGTTTGCCAACAGCACGTTTATCACCTACGCCTTCTATACGTTTCTCGAACGGCCGGCAGCGCCGGGTATTTTCTTCCGCAATAATTACGATTTCTCGCTGGATATCACCGGCCGCAAGTGGCTGATGGCCAGTATCCCGTTTGTGCTGTTTGGCATCATGCGCTATATGCAGCTGATTTATGAAGGTAAAGGTGAATCACCGGAGAAAATTCTCATGTCCGATTTGCCGCTTCTCACCACCGTCATCCTCTGGATCGGAAGCATCTTCTTTGTCATCTACGGAATAGGTGGGTAACTACTCTGTTTTTTCCGCGTATTGTCCTGAAATCCATCCGGTATTCGTGCCGTCGTATTTGATTTGATACCAGGGAGTGTCGCTCACGGTTTTTGTGTCGACAATCGTAAACTTCTCTCCGGGATTAATGCGGCCGGCTTCCGTTGCGCCTGTCCCCGGTTCCATGCGGACGCGTAAAAATCCGGTCGGCGTATCTTTTACTGTTAAAAATGGCTTGGCGGGGTCAGGAATATTTGCTGAAGACGTAGCGGTTTTTGGTGTGGGAGTAACAGTAACTTTTCCCGTTGGCGTCCCTGTGGCCACCGGGATCGCCGAAGGACTTGCGGTTGGTACTGCGCCGCTTGCGGAAAGTCCGAGCTTCATGGTGACAATGAGCCGGTACCCGGCAGTCATTTTCACTTTAAGTGTTCTTGTCAAAAATCCGACACTGGTTACCGTTACGGTGTGATCTCCCGGCGTAATATCGGCAAGCGTGAGCGGCGTCACACCCTTTGTAATGTCGTCTACCATAACGGTCGCCCCGTCGGGACTCGTCGTCACCGATAGTTCACTGTTTTTGCTGGAAATTTTTTCAAGCCACAGCACGTCAACTGCGCTTGAAAGTTCAGACTGCGCCAAGTCCGCGTTCACATACGTGAGGAGATTCTGACCGACAACGATTTTTCCTTCCCACGGCACCAGTTGCGTCGTCGTTGAATCCGGAACGAGTTTCACCGTGTAGCTGCCGGACTGGACTTTGTTGGTAAACGGACTTCTGCCGATATTTTTATTATCGAGGAATATGGCTGCCGCAGGCGCGCTATCTACCCGCAGTTCCCCCTGCTTCGGCCCGCGGTTAGTGAGCACTTTCACCAAAAACGCAACGCCTACTACCAGTCCGATGAGAATAACCAAAAACAGAAGTTTCCGCTTCATTGTTCTTTAGATCATAGCACAGCAGTATACCCCGCATCAACCCGGCTATAGAGTTTTTTGGAACCAGTCGACCACATCCTGCAAAAATTCCTCGCGCATCGGGCGCGGGACATCGATAATACCGTGATCTCCGCCTTTGTAGATTTTCAACTTCTTATTGACCGGTATTGCTTCATAAAATTTCTGTACCACGTCAACCGGAATTTTTGTATCATGGTCACCGTACAATATACACGTAGGAATATTTATACTTCTGGCAGCATGAATATCATCAAAATCTTTGATGTCCTCCCAAAATTCTTTCCCGACTGTTGTATGTTCCCCGCTTGATCGAGGCATCGTGGTATCACCCTCCCAATTAATCTTCATACCCACTTCTTCATATACCTGTTTAATGCTATGCATCGGAGAAAGCGCAGGGCTCACGAGCACCTGCGTTTTTACCGTTGGCAACGAAGCAATTAAACTTACTATTGCTCCATATGATTGAGCAATTAATCCATCGGGTTTATGTTTCTTTGCAATTTTTTCAACAAATTTCGCACGTAAAGAAAGCGGCATTTCCCGCGTTTGATCATTTACAAATATCGGAAAATCAAATTGTACTGTCGTAAATCCTGCATCCTTTAATCGTCCTGCTATTTCATCAAATGAATTATTCCATTCATGTTTCGTCATCCCCAACCCTTGAACAAATAGAATGGTTTTCATACTTTCCGTGCAAAACAGGACAGCCACATTTCACTTGGACGCTCTGTTTGACGGTCTTGCTGATCCCACGGAACAATCCTGTCCACCGTAAACCCGGCATCCGTAAGCAACATATTTATTTCTTCTTTCGTCACGTAGGTAAAAAACCGTGGTTTGTTTGCCATTGATGCACTGTTGACTATTTTCTCTCCTTTACCCTCTTTCATAAGGAGAAACAATATGCCGCCACTTGTTAATAACTTGTGGAATCGCTTAAGGACTGCGGGGAATTCATCACGCTTCAGATGTAATAGCGAGGCGCATGCCCAAATCCCATCAAATTTTTCTTGTACACTGATATTTCGTAAATCCATAACATGAAACGCCGCTTGTGGCACTTGTTTCTTTGCTATTTCGATCAATTTATTCGATAAATCAAAACCCACAACGGAAAATCCATGGGAAACGAAAAATGCGCTGTCTCTCCTTGACCCGCAACCGGCTTCAAGTATTTTTGCTTTTGGCGGCAATAAGGAAATAAATGTATCCCGCTCCGGCGCCGGAGTATACTTCGTCGTTTTTTTCGCATACTGATCCGCCTGATCGTTATATGTCAAAATAGTTTGCTTCAGATAATCGTCCATTATATCCGCATTATAGCAAAAATATACTCGCACCTATTCAAATAGTTCGATTTGACAATACATATATAGTAACTTATACTTCTCCAAAGTCCTGCTCAACTAAATATCATGACGAAATTAAATGAAGGGACACCCGCTCACGCAGAACTAGGCCGGGCCGTAGGAGCGCTTGAAGCGTTATTACCTAACACATTCGGTAAATACACTCAGGAACGGGGATTAGCTCAAGCTATCCAGGATTTCGAAAATATCAACGCTATTTTTGTGCGTAAAGCACCCGTCATATTTACCGGAAAATATCTTCACTCCTCCGCACGCCAGTTACCGATAGATCCCAGAATATCGGCGCTTCTTGAAGAGGATGATGGTAGCTCAGGAACTGATTATGCAATCATTCCAAAAAATCTTCCGTCACCTAACATGAAAAATACATCAGGTGTATTAATGAATACTCCTCACATCTCAAAAATTCATTTAGAGACATGGGTTCGATTTGCTGAATTGGTAGCGAACATAGCGCCATACGATAAACAGACTCTTAATAATAATGTAGCGTCCGTTCAAGGATTTGATTCCATAGTTCGCCATAGTTTCCAAAAGGATGTTCATAAAATTAAGTTTGCCAGTTTAAAGTATAACCATATGGGAGAAAGTCCATATGATAACAAAGTAGGGATATTTGCAACCGATTTAGATAAATATAGAAGATTTCTTGAACCTGCTCTGGCGAGTTTTCGAAAAAAACATGGAAAAATAATACAACAGCTTAATCAGGAAAAATTTCTGGCATCACTGGAAAAAGAAGCTCGTCAATTTAACGGTGAATCATTTGATGAACCATCTTCACGCCCGCGTCATTGAAATAAATACCAAAAGTCCCCCGCCTTGGCAGGGGACCAGTGGTTAATATTTTTTATTGACCTAGTAATCCATGCCGCCCATGCCGCCCATGCCGCCTGGCGGCATACCACCAGCTTCTTTTTTCTCCGGGATGTCGCATATTAATGCTTCGGTCGTAAGAATCATCATACCAACTGAGACTGCGTTTTGGACTGCGGTCCGTGTTACCTTTGCCGGATCCAGAATGCCTGCCGTAATCATGGACTTAAATGTCATATCCATGGCATCAAAGCCAAAATCTGCAGCTTTGGATTCCTCAATGGTTTTGACTACCCATCCGTCATCCGCTCCTGCATTTTTGGCAATCCACCGTGTCGGCTCACCGAGTGCATGATAGAGGATATCTACCCCGACTTTCTCGTCGATGACCGACATGGAATCTTTGAGCTTCGAAAGAACAAGCCGGGCCCGCAGAAGGGTCACGCCGCCGCCGGCGACAATACCTTCCTCAAGCGCTGCCTTGGTCGCGGCCACTGCATCGTTTACGCGCTCTTTTTTGTCCTTCATCTCAATTTCTGTTGCAGCTCCCACATTGATGACGGCAACGCCGCCGGAAAGCTTCGCAAGCCGCTCCTGCAATTTTTCGCGATCGAAATCACTCGTCGATGCATCCATCTCGCGACGGATTTGAGAAATGCGGGCCTGAAGCGCGGCTTTCGTCCCTTTGCCGCCAATGATGCGGCAGTTATCTTTGTCTGCCCATACTTTATCGGCGCGGCCGCAGTCTTCGACCATGACTCCATCAAACTTGCGTCCGGTGTCTTCGGAAATCACCGTGCCGCCGGTGAGCGTTGCAATATCGGCAAGCATTTCTTTACGTCTATCACCAAATCCCGGTGCCTTCACGGCGAGGATATTGACCACGCCCTTTAACCGGTTGACCACCAGGGTGGCAAGCGCTTCGCCTTCGATATCATCGGCGATAATTACGAGATTCTTTGAAACCTTGATGAATTTCTCAAGGAAAGGCAAAAGATCTGCAATAGCCGAAATCTTTTTATCGGTAATCAAAATATACGGATCTTCAATTTCCGCTTCCATTTTATCCGCATTGGTCACAAAGTAGGCGCTGGCAAATCCCTTATCAAACTCCATGCCTTCTTTATAGTCAATACTCATCTCCAGACCCTTGCCTTCCTCGACCGTCACCACGCCGTCTTTCCCGACCTTGTCGAGTGCTTCGGCAATGAGTGCGCCGATTTTTGCGTCCTGGGCGCTTATTGTTGCTACTTTCACTACATCCGCATCTTTAACAGGTTTACTGAGACGCTTGATTTCGGATACGACGACTTCTGCAGCTTTTTCCATGCCTGCCTTTAAAATCATCGGGTTTGCGCCTGCGGTCACGTTTTTAAATCCTGCGTTGACGATGGACTGCGCAAGCAAGGTCGAAGTTGTGGTTCCGTCGCCCGCTACATCGTTAGTTTTCGAAGCCACTTCCTTCACCAACTGTGCACCCATATTCTCAAACGGATCCTCAAGATCGATTTCCTTGGCAACCGTGACGCCGTCGTGGACGATATTTGGTGCGCCCCATTTTTTATCAAGCGCCACATTCCGGCCTTTGGGCCCAAGGGTTGTTACCACTGCTTTTGCCAAAATATTGACCCCGCGGATCATCGCCTGCCGTGCATCTTCAGAAAATTTGAGTTGTTTTGCCATAGAGACCTCCTTCGTTAAGAAACGATTGCTAATATGTCCTTTTGTTCTACGATCGTCCACTCTTGCCCGTTTACTTTTACTTCATTGCCGCCCCATTTTTTGTACATCACTTTCTGACCGACTTTCACGACCATTTTTACGGGATTCCCTTTATCATTTATCGTACCGGGACCGACAGCCATCACTTGACCAATTTGGGGTTTTTCTTTCGCACTGTCGGGTAAAATAATACCGGAGGGAAGTTTCTCCTCTGCCTCAAGGGGTTTAATAAGAACATTATCAAAAAGCGGAATAATAGTTTGTTTTGCCATAGCTCCTCCTTCGGATTTATCACTCTTCTAAGATGACTGCTATTTTATCTGGCATTGAAAAACTTGTCAATAGGGACGTTGTACCGCGCAAGCCGTTTGGCAAATTCCCGTTTAATCCAAATCCTCGCATCTTTCGGATGAAACCGGAGCATGGTGTCGGAAATAACCTCATTCGTTCTGTGCTTTTTCATATACCATAGCTGAACGGTTTTACAAAAATATTCAATGACCATATCGATACCTCCATGCATTTGGCAAAAATGTTTTCACCCACTTATTTGCTAGCAAAAATTTTTTATAGGTGTTTCCGCGATCAAATACCGGTTCCATCTGAAGCACTTCGTGAGCAGAAAATAAATCACGTTCACTCTCCGGCAGAGCTGGTTCTGAAACAAACATGTTTAAACAAATTTTATTGGCAACATGGTGTTCATTCGGATGGCGGCGGAGTTTTGCTATATCAAGAAACAGAGACGCCAATAATCTCGTTGTCCAGAGTGCGCCGGGATGGGTAATAATAAAAAGATCTATGTCATCGTCCTGTTTGGCATTATTCATCGCGAGCCCGCCCGTGACCCCAACGAGTTGAATAGTCGGGATCTTTGACAATATCCCTGCCGCACGCCGCGTGATATCCCATTTCTCTTTCTGCCACAATTCCCGTTCACGTCTCACGGAAACCAGATTGTTTCTTCCGGGTAAAAAATAATAGAGTTTTTTTTGTTTTGGAGGCAGACCGCCAAAAATCATCCACCGCATAAGTTCATCACGCGTGAGCGGGAAATCAAAAATATCGGCGTATGCGATCGTTGCAAATGTCGCTTCATCCATGTTATTCAGGATTTATCATTGGAGTAATAGCAGCGCCTGCAGATAATCCGTAACTACCCAGTACCTGTGTAAATCCCTGCGACATAGTCGAGAGGGCTTCAGTCGGAGCAGTTCCGATGCCGACTGCATTGACGGCGTCTTCCATGTATTTTATTAATTTATCATTCAATCCGTTATCAAACGTCCGTGAAGCAAGCGGAAATGATTTTGCAGTCGCAGCCTGAGTAATGTACGCTCCGATATACGGATCCCCAACCAGTGTGCTAGCCAAGTCTACCCGCGCATACGGCTGCCCAAATAGTCGGGCCTTGGCTTCTTCAGCATACAGCATCGTCACCGTCTCGCGACTGGTGAGATATTTGACGAATGTCCAGGCGGCTTCCTGCGATTTTGATCTCGTCGATACCCCTTCGACCCAGTAGGATGCCCAGTTAATGGTATTGCCCGGCAGTTGCGGCACACCGACAATTTTAAAGTTGATATCCGGATTGATTTGTTTAATATCAAATACCCGCCACGACGGGGCAATCATCATGGCGACGCGGCCGCTTGCAAATGCATATACAGAATTGTCCATGGTTTCATTCCAGGTATATACCGGATCCGAAGGATTGGAAAATTTACGGTAGAATGTGAGCGTGTCCTCTGCCTCTTTCCCCGTGGGGGAAACCAACTTTGCTCCGTTTTGCATCATCATAAGCGCAAGAATATCGCTGAAATGTTCGACATTGCCGGTGGTTCCAAGAGCAATTGCCGACTTTTGAATTTGCGTATCAGCGCGTACCGTGAGACGCGGCACAATATCCAGAAGTTCCGGCCAGGTTAAAGGAGGATTCACTCCTGCTGTTGCCAGTAAATCTACATTGTAGTAAAGCCCCAATCCGTCTATCATCATCGGCATGCCGTATACGGATGACCCGCCCACTAAATCTGCCGACGCGACCGGGTAAAATGTCGTGCCGAATTCCGACGGAGTTATCACTGTTGTGGGCGCCGAGGAAAGTTCATTCCTAAGCATCGGCACCCATGTGTTATGAAATTCAAAAACGTCAGGCCCTTCTCCACGGGCAACGGCCGCCTGCAGGCGTTCCCGGTATTGCCGCGGCGACTGCTTGACATACTGCACTTTGATATTCGGATTTTTTGTCTGAAAATCCGTAAGCATGGCCTGGAGAGTCGCATTATTTTCCCAAAGCCCCCAATACGTCAGCGTTACTTCCTTCGATCCGGAAAATTTCTGATATCCGAAGTATGCGCCGATACCGATGCCGGCAAGAACAAGAAGTATCATAAATATTTTAAAAATACTTTTCAATCCGGAATCACCAGATGGAGGCGGCACTTCCTGCCCGGTGGCGCCTTGCGGAATAAACGGATTGGCGGCAGATGCGTCTGCTGCAGGGATAACGAGAGTTTCTTCGGCAGGTGCTGATGCTGGTTCAGAAATTGGTGCAGGAGGTGGCTCAGGAGAAGGGGGTAATGGACTTATGGTCACTCCCCCCATGCCCCAGCCGGGTTTCTCCAGAGGAAGTTCTCCGACTGCGGGCAATGCGGGAGAAGGAGTATCATCCATAGTATAATTATCATATCATGAAATGGATCTGCGCAACGATCGTCATTATCTCACTGTGTATTACTTCCGCATATGCAACGTTTGAGCGTCACTATCGTGGGGTAGTGTATCCGAATGTTTCCATAGACGGCGTGTCTTTTGCCGGAGAGACGCCGGATGCGGTGAAAACATATTGGCTCACCAAAAATAAGCCTCTCTCCGGATTTTCGCTTGAACTTCTCTATGATGCGCGCATAGCGACGATATCCGGAGAAGAATTGGATATCGGATATGATGCAACCATGGCTGCGGTGCAGGCCGTAAGTGTCGGCAGGTCAGAAAATTTCCTTAGCAATCTGTTTATTATTCTCTCCCGGCAAAAAATTGACTTGTCCCCCTATTTCCGCTGGAATAGCCAGCCGATTGATGATGCACTCGATGCCATCGCCTCAGATGTGAATATTCCGAAAGAGGACGCGTTATTTCAATTTCAAAACGGGCGCGTGACATCTTTCAAGCCATCCAAAGACGGACGTGCGCTCAACGCACCCGAGGCAAAACTGCGGGTTCAGCTGGCATTGTATTCTGCCGCCCGCAAAGGAGAGCAAACCATACAAATCGCCATGCCTATCGACATACTTCACCCAACAATTACAACTGACAAAGCAAATTCGTTCGGCATTAAAGAAAAAATCGCTACCGGCTATTCAGAATTTCAGGGATCCATACCCGGACGCATCCACAATGTCATTCTTGCTGCTTCCCGTTTAAACGGAATGCTCATAAAACCCGGTGAAACGTTTTCATTTAACAATGCAGTCGGCGATATCTCTGCCGCAACCGGCTACCAATCGGCATATATCATTAAAGAGGGAAAAACCGTGCTTGGTGATGGCGGCGGCGTCTGCCAGGTATCCACAACACTTTTCCGCGCTGCTTTAAACGCAGGACTACCCATTATCGAACGCCATGCCCATGCCTACCGTGTCCATTACTATGAAGAGGGCGGGTTTAAAGCCGGAATGGACGCAACAGTGTATAGCCCGTCGTATGATCTTAAGTTTAAAAATAATACCTCCAGTTATATTCTCATTCAGACCAAAACCAACCTTTCCATCCCTTCCTTAACGTTCGAGTTGTATGGCACGAATGATGGAAGGATTGCTCAAATTAGCAATCAAAAATTATGGGATGTCACTCCCCCGCCGCCGGATCTCTATCAAGATGATCCTACCCTTCCCAAAGGCACGACCAAACAAGTCGATTTTGCCGCGTGGGGAGCAAAAGCATCGTTTGATTACCACGTCACCCGCGGGGATGAAGTTCTCGAAAATAAAACATTTACGTCTACATTCCGTCCGTGGCAAGCGGTATACTTGAAAGGAACATTATGACGAAAAAAATAGTCCTCGTTGGCGGATGCTTTGATCTGTTGCACTACGGACACATTTCGTTTCTTACAAAAGCAAAAACATACGGTGATTGGCTTGTGGTGGCTTTGGAATCGGATGAAAATGTAAAAATAATGAAAGGGGAAGCTCGCCCAATCCATTCCCAGGCGCAAAGAAAGCACATGCTTGAGGCGTTGTCCTGTGTTGATGAAGTGATAGCGCTTCCATTTATGAAAGGCGACCGAGATTATTACGAGTTAGTACGGAAAATTAAACCGTCAGTCATAGCAATCACCAAAGGAGATTTTCATACGGTAAAAAAAATGGAGCAGGCAAAAGAACTGGGGGCGGAGCTCGTGGTCATCCCCAAAATCCACACCCCGTCTACGAGCCAACTGGCGAAGCTGCTCGGATTGGAATAAAATAGCTTCATGGAGCGGAATATCAAGCTGTTATCACTGTTTAATTTTTTCCTGGACTTCAAGTTTCATACTGCCGTCCTGATTATCTATTTTGCACGCGTTACGGGATCGTATGTACTTGCAACCAGTATATTTTCAGCGGTCATGGTGTCTGCTGCTCTTTTTGAAGTACCGACAGGAATATTTTCGGATAAAGTAGGACGCAAAAAGACAGTAATGTTGGGAGCTGTATCTGCCACTATTTCTGCAATTTTGTATGCAATGGGGCATTCGTATTGGCCCCTTTTTGCCGGCGCAATCATGGAAGGCTTGTCGCGCGCATGGTTTAGTGGCAACAACGAAGCGCTTCTCTACGACTCCGTAAGAGAGTCTGGCTCCCAAGAGACGTTTGCACATCACCTGGGAAGAACGAGCTCCATGTTTCAGCTTGCTCTCATGATTGCTGCAGTCGTCGGAAGCATTATTGCGCAGTGGTCATTCCCCGTTATTATGTGGTTATCAGTCGTCCCACAATTCATTTGTCTCATTATTTCGTTTTCACTTCAAAATCCAAAACAGTTTACAGAAGGCAAGGCGAACATATTTTCTCACATAAATATTTCCGCATTTCATTTATGGAATAATAAACGTTTGAGATTACTAAGCCTTCAAGATATTTTAAGTTTTGGCATTGGCGAATCCTCATTCCATTTTAATGCCGCATTTATTGGAACACTCTGGCCTGTCTGGGCTATTGGATTTGCGAGATTGATATCACATGGCGGCGCATTTGTTGGCTATTGGTTTAGCGGAAAATTAAATAAAAAAATTGGCGATTATAATATGTTAATTATAGCCAATATCTATACACGTGTCGCAAATTTTATTGCATATGGGATTCCTACACTGTTATCTCCAATACTTATGAGTTCCTCATCAATATTTTATGGAACATCACAAGTCGCAAAAAACTCGCTTATGCAGCATGAATACACCAACGAACAACGAGCAACGCTCGACTCCATGAGTTCATTTTTCGGAAATATATTTTATGGCGTATTTGCAGTGTTTTTAGGATTTTTTGCAGATGCGTATGGACCGGCAAAAGCGCTTATCATGGTGCAAGTTTGCATGCTTTCCGTGTTATATATCAATATTAAACTTAAACAAATGAAATGAAAATTCTGGCAATAGAATCATCGTGCGATGAAACAGCAGCGGCGATAGTGGAAGACCTGCCTGCCGGCAGGCAGGTGGGACTAAAAATTCTATCGTCCGTTGTTGCCTCCAGTACCGCAATGCACGAAAAATACGGCGGCATTGTGCCGGAGGTTGCCGCCCGCGAGCAACTGAAAGTGATTATCCCTACCATCAAAGAGGCTTTATCCGTATCGGGGTCAGACCTCGATTTTCCCTTTCCAAAGCCCCAGCCAGATACCATCCTCGGATTGGGGTCAGACCTTCAGAAAGGTCAGACCCCTTTCGATGCCATAGCAGTTACTGTCGGGCCCGGTTTAATTGGATCCTTGCTCGTTGGTGTGGAAACGGCGAAAACAATCGCGATGGTCACGGGGAAACCGATTATTCCCGTTAATCATGTCCTCGCGCATATGTACGCCAATTTTATCCAGCAGGGGTCAGACCTTAAGAAAGGTCAGACCCCAACGCAGACCCCGTCTTTTCCCGCTATTTCATTAGTTGTTTCCGGTGGCCACACAGAACTTTTTTTAATGAAATCACCGAAGGATTTAACGTGGCTCGGTGGGACACTGGATGATGCGGCAGGCGAAGCATTCGACAAAACTGCGCGGCTCTTGGGATTCGGATCAAAAGGCGGAGTAGCTATTCAGGAAAACTCAATAAAACAAACATTAGATTTCAAATTACCTCGCCCTCTCATGTACGACAAAACACTCAACTTTTCTTTTTCCGGATTAAAAACGGCGATCATGCGTGAATGGGATAAACACAAAAATGAAGTTCCTGTAAGTGCATTTGCCTACGAAGTGCAGGAGGCAATTACCGACGTTCTTGTGTATAAAACTAAAAAAGCAGCAGAGGAGTACGATGCAGAAACAATTATGATTTCAGGGGGTGTTGCTGCAAACCTTCGCCTTCGAGAAAAATTACCGGAAGCTATTGCTCCTCCTATCAATTTATGTACCGACAACGCAGTCTATATAGCAAGTTATGCCTTCTTCCGCGGATCCCCCGTCGACTGGCACGATATCACCGCCGTGCCTGATCTTTCTGTTGAAGTATAGCTGCTTCTTCGATGCACCAGGGAGAATATTTGTCGGGGATATTTTGGATTTCCGTCAAAAACACGTGCCACGGAATCCATTTCCAATCGGCAACTTCGTTCGTATTTATCACGGGATCCTCGTGGATATGACCCACGAGAATCGGGCAGATTTCATTTTCCACAACCCCGTGGATATCCGCAAATCGGTACCGGTATGGCGAAACGACTTTTATATCCCCAGAGACAATTCCGAGTTCATCTTTCAGCCTGCGTTTTGCTGCAGTAACCACATCTTCATCCGGCGCTGGGTGGCCGCAGACCGTATTGGTCCACACATCGGGAAACGTTTTTTTGGTTGCCGCGCGTTTGGTAATGAGTAGATCGCCGTTTCTATTAAAAATAAACAGGGAAACTCCCCGGTGTAAGGGGGTGGTAAACGAATGCACCTTCTCCTTCGGCATCGTGCCGATTGGGTTATTTTGATCATCAACCAATACTATTAATTCCATGTGGACGCGCTTGGATTTGGACCAAGGACCCCGACATTATAAGTGTCGTGCTCTAACCGCTGAGCTACGCGTCCAATAGGATGTATTATACCAAACAAGGATTATGCACGCAGTAGCTCATCCATTTTTGCTTCGATCTCGAAGGCGCGCTTGCGGTTTGCGCCGAAGATGATGTAACCCACGCGGTACGTCGAAAGCGGACTGACACAGGTAATCACAAGCCCTTCGCCGGTTGATTTATTAAAAAGTATCGGAGACAACATCTCATGAATCTGATCAAATGTGTACACTTTTTTCTTGGGTAATTCATACAGATTGTTAAACAATATATACGTACGATACAAAAAATCCTTGCCGAACAGTTGCTCGGCGACCACATACACATGCGTGCCGCCGGTTCTGCGCACATTGGATTCCGTCACATACAGCTGTCCATTTTTGGCCGCAACAAAATCTACGTCGTAATATCCCCGGTATCCGGCCGCCCGATACTGTTCCCCGATATAAAACCCGGTATCGATCATGCGTGCCAAAAGCTGATCGGAGACAACATCGCTCCCGATTTCCATCCCCTTAAATACACCCTGCGTCACGCGCATGCCGCCATAGTACAAATAGTCTACTTTGCCGTTTTTGAGAATCTGAAATTCAACATTCGGGAATCCTCCTCCCACTGCTTTGTTCACCGCAATAAACGATTCTATGACAATTGGAAACATTCCCCAGTACGCATCTTTTTTTAAGACATCGAGGATAGCCTGCTCGCATATGGGATATTCCATCGGCAAATCGCCTTCTTCAAACAGCAGCACGCCGCTCCCTGCATGACCCTTGTTTGTTTTGATGACCACGCCGTGCTCTTTAATATATTTTTTTGCTGCAATTTTGGCGGCATCCACAATGCCCATACAAATAATGCCTTCCGGCATAATAAGATCCGGCTCTGCCGCGCGACTGACTGCAGACAGCTGACGGATGCCGGATTTACTGCCGTAAAAGTTAACCGTCCAGGAGTCTTCTTCTTCTGGTGCGTCCGGCGTCATAATCGTGAGTCCCCGACTGCGGAGTTCATCCACTACATGAAGAAATTGTTCGCTCGTTGTGTAACTCGTCATCACGAGCCGTTTTGACCCGTTTGCCGTATTCACAATTTCCGCCATCACCTCATCATCTTCAAGAATATCTTCACAAATCACGCCGGAATGTTTTTGAGGAACAACAATGCGAATATTTCTCTTGCCGAATAACTCCGTATAGTACTTGATGAACGATTCATCTATCTGCTGGGGTAAAATAAAGAGAATATTGTCTTCGTCTGCGCAGCTAAAAAGATCACGCTCCCCAAGATCCGCGTTTTCTTTAATTTCAAAAAGTTTTGCCTTTGCATCGGACATGGCGCTGATGAAGGGCCATACGTCTTCTGACAGGTTAAAAATGTAAACAGTAGTCTCCGGAAGAATATCCATGTAATTTTTTACGGAACATACTTAACAATAGCGCGGCTGTGCAAATTGTAAAGAGGGAAAATATATTATTTTCTTCTGAGTCCTTCTATTATCATTCTCTGACTTTTATCCGCGTCTATGTGCACTGCCTGTACCAATAATAAATGCTGCTCATCTATATATCCTACTTGGGTAAACATCCATGATAACGCTGGATCAACAATCATTTTTTGTTGAGTGTCGAGGGCGATGTTAACACCGCTTCGTTCCATTAAACCCGCCTTTTTAAGTTCTGCAAAAAAACTCATTGTGAATTTTTGAATAAGCATAGAGTCTTGTAATTCATCGAGAGATACTTCAACTGTAAAATAATATCCCGGGGGCGCATCATGCTCTTTAGCTTTTTTCGGATCAGTTAAGTCCCAAAATTGCAGATATCTTTCTCTCACCTTCTCTTTAGACGAAGTAGTTTGAGTCTGCTTTTTCCTGTGGTCGCCAAACATTTTCTCCCACATTTCTTTAATTGACATACGTGTGGAATATAGCAGAAGAGATACATAATTACAAGCGCGCTCTCTGAGAGATTTCGGCTTCGATGAGTTCGCGGGAGCGGCCGTACTTGAAGCTCATCCGCGTAAATTGTAAAGAGGGAAATTTATTTTTTGCGTGGTAAATAGAAAACAACACCCGTTGCAATTGCAAGAAAAATTGCAATTGCAAGTAATATTGAATTGATGTTCATATCTATTTTCTCCTTTTTGGTTTTTTTATAAAACGAACGAGCAATGCTCCACAAAACGCGCCGAAAGTCTATCCGCTTGTTTTTCGTTCAACTGAATCGTCATTACTATTACAATACCACTCAGGATATAGCAACACAAATAAATAATTTATAATCTCGCTCGCTGGGAGATTTCGGCTTCGATGAGTTCGCGGGAGCGGCCATACTTGAGGCGCGATAGCTGGATAATTGCCTCCGCAACTTTTGCCTGCCGTGCAGCGTTCACCTGCGTCATATCCTTGGTTAAATCCATACTAAATGGTTTCACCGGTTCGTTGTGGACGTTGGTTTTAATATACGCGTTAAATTTATCGATGTTGATGAGATCCGATTCATTAAACGTCGGCTGGAATTCATGCTGCAGGTAATTTGCATCCGTCACGCCCACGCGGAACGCAACCACCGTTCCCACGTTCCCGAAGACGGCGTTTTTCACTTCCTCTTCCATCTGTCCGATAAATTGGTTTGCAACAATAAGATCTAAACGGTATTTCCGGGCTTCGGAGAGTATCTGTGCAAAATCCGGCGTGGCAAAATTTTGAAACTCATCCACATAGAGATAAAAATCCCGGCGCTTTTCTTCCGCCAGTTCCTGCCGGCTCATGGCGGAAATAAGAATACGCGGCACAAGAATGAGTCCCAAAAAATTACTATTTTCTTCCCCGATTTTTCCTTTGGCAAGATTGACCAAAAGAATTTTCCCCTCATCCATAACCTTACGGAAATCAAAGCTCGATTCGGACTGCCCGATGATGTTGCGCATCAGTTTATTGGTAACAAACCGACCAAATTTGGAAACGATGTAATCCAATACTTCCGATTTATGGAAGTCTGCCGTCTGTGCAATCTGATCCGTCCAGTAGCGGCGAATAATGGGATCAGTCAGTTTGGGCAACAGCTCCTGCACAAACGAACTATCCGTGAGGACCCGCACCACTTCCACAAACGTGTTGCCCGGCTCCACCATCACGGTAAGCATGGCATTTCGAATGGCATGTTCAAACCGCGGGCCGATAATGCCGGTTTTCATCGGATCGTAGAGTTTATACATAAGTCCCACGATGGAGGTGACCACAAAATGTTTCTGCTCTTCGGTTTTTGCCTCAAGCATATTGAGGCCCATCGGCCGTTCGGTATCAGACGGGTCAAAATAAATCACGTCCTCTGCCCGCTCAGGCGGAATGCGCGACAAGACCCCATCGATAAGATCCCCGTGCGGATCCACGACTGCACATCCTTTGCCGGCGCGGATATCCTGCACGATCATTTCCTCAAGAAGCTGCGATTTGCCGGTACCGGTTTTTCCGATGATATATATATGACGCCTGCGGTCTTCATCACTGATAAATATCGGCCGTTCAACGCCTCGATAGCGCGACTTCCCTAAAAACAGACCGGTTGTCGGAATCTGTGACGGCGCCGGAGCCCGCTTGGCGTTAAGCCAGTAAATATGGGCGGTTTCCACGGACTTGTTCGGTAAATGAAATATGGTCGCCAGCTCATCACTGTTTAGGACGCTGTACTGGGGCCACAACATGAAATTAAACATCGGAAAATACCGGTAAATGAAATCCATCATGAAGAGTTTCTTCGTGAGAAGCGGAAACTTTACTTTCGTAAAATGATTGTGGTCGCTTGAGAATTGTCCGAAACTGGTAAGCAAATTATCCAGATGCATTTTTGCTTCTTCGTCGGTTGTTGCAGACACGACAAGCCGCACGACCGTATTAAATCCGGGCTTCCCCGTTTTCTGTTCAATCGCTTCAAGCGCTTTGGGGTCCACCTTGAAGCTCGCCTTTTCCGGATTTGATTCGTCTTTTTTTGTTTTGGAAATGTACGAGCGGCCAAGGCTGCGCCACTTCCCGGCAGTCGGCTGAATTAAAACCTGAATAACCGCTCCCTCACCTTCCCGCATTTTTGCCAGAACCGACGTAATGGATGAGAGTGGATCCGTCGGCAAATCGCGATAACTGCGGATTGGCATAAAACTGACATTTTTGAGCCGGAGCGCGGCCCATGCCACCTTTCCACGCTCATTGAATATTGAATATTCTTCAACTTCTTTAATATCTGCGCCGGGGTATGCGCCGTGAATTTGCTTTTCCACAAGATCCATGAGCTTTCGCGGGACTGCAGTGTAGAAGCGGATATCTTCCTGCCTGGCGACAATTTCAAACGAAAGATGCTGCTGCGGCTTCAGAAACGACCAAAACCCGCTTTTGTAAATACTGTAGAGACTGGAGAACATTTGCTCGGCCGCATCTATTTTTATTTCATTTTCCCTCGGGACGGCAATCTGGAGAAGTACATACTCGAGCGACCTTTCCTCTCGGTCCCGATATTTCCACAAAAGAAAAACAATATATCCCAAAAGAGCGAATCCTCCGATAATAAGAAGGATGATCGCGAGGCTTATCCCTAATACCTCGAGTTGATAGATACTATCAAGCGCGCTTTCAGGCATGAGTTTGCACCCTTACTAACTTTCCATGAATGCTTTTAAGTCCAATATGCACTTGTTTTAGTCTCCGCAAACACCACTCCGCAAGCCACCGGAATGATTCGCGAATCCCTTTTCCCAAACCCTGGGCAATCTGGTCATCGGTAATCGGCAGCGTGGTTGTAGAGGTCGGCATGGGAATATTCGCCGGCCCGGGCGTAACCCCCATGTGTGCGACCGGTTGGGGGATGGGAATGGTCGTCGGATGTATCGTCACCCCCGCAGATGCGACTTCTTTTGGAAGTTCCATTGGCGATCCCATCTCGGGGGGTATAGACACACTGGTGCGCTCAGGCAGATCTGTCATACCACCATGATATCACGATGTACGGGAAAATATGAACCGGAAGACTTTTCGCCGCAAAAACGGTACGAGTTCATATGCGCTGAAAAATACACCGGTATAGAAAAAATCGCCCAGGAGGGAATTACGGAAAAAGGGCAGAGCCATAATGTAAGAGTCGATGAGGCCGGCGAGTGTTTTTGGATACATGGAGCCGGGAACAGCCCACACGGCAAAGTTCGTCACAAGATAAAAGATGATTGACGAGGCAAGGGTAACACCTGCAATTCGCGTCACTGATCGCTTTTTGAGAAACGTGTTGGCCAACAACACCGATAGAGCAAAACTTCCGTACGTCGCCCACATGACCGGGTGGAGTCCCAACACGACGTCGCTCACGAGCATTGTGCCAAAGGTAACGATCAGTCCTTTTATTTTTCCGTACCGGCTTCCGGAAAAAATCGCAAGTGCGCCGACTGCGGTAACATTTGCCGGATGCGGAGCGAGGCGCGAAAGTGTACCGATAAAGATAAGAAAAATCGTGTCCATAGTATTTAATAAATCGGTGTCATGTACTTCCACTCCACCACATCGCCGGGCGCAACCGGTTGCTTATCCGCCGCAACCGTCCCTGATTTTCCGTTCACGAAATAAATCCATGACTTTTCCTTTGTATTGGCAAGTGTACCTACCTGCTCCACAAATATCCCAAAATCATATTGTTTTGTTTTCACTTCCAGGCGCTGTTTAGCGGCTTCTTGGGTAAGTGCCTGAAAGGCGTTTTGCGTAGACACACCGGAAACGTTCGCGACGATGCTTGATACGACGGGCGCTTGGGTAACCGGGGGTTTTGGAGAGAAGAAAAACAGCGCTGCAAATACTATGACCGCAATGAGAATTATTTTTTTCATACCACCTCCTGCTCGGGATACCCAGTAAAGAGGAGTTCCGGACTATAACCGTTGCGGCACAGCTACTGAATTACACAGTATTCCTCGGTTCCTTACTTGACCAAACTACTTCACTAACCTTTTGCTTTTTATTTATATACCGTGCGAGGGTAAATAGCAAGTCCGAAAGCCTGTTGAGATATTTGATGATGCGCGCCTCCGCATGATTTTTTACTGCAAGCCGTTCGACGCGGCGGCACACGCTTCGCGCTATATTCATCTGTCCGCTGGGTAATATAAAGTTTCGTAAACGCGGCAGTTTCTTGTCCATTTCATCAATCCACGATTCCATCTCTTTTACCCGAAGATCAATAAAATTTAATTCTTTTTGCGCACCTGCAAGCACACTCCCTATGGTAAATAAATCGCTTTGGATAACGGCGAGGTGTTTATCTTTGAAGAGTCCCAGCCAACTATTTAATTCATCAACAGAACCGTAAAGATCCACCAGTGAATCGGATTTGAATACGCGTTTGCCGCCAAAAAGCGCAGTTGTTCCATTGTCTCCGGTGCGGGTATAGATAGACATAAAAAAATAAGGAAATAATTTAATAATAAATAAGTAAATAATAAATATATTCCTTATTCAATTATTCTTTATTCGTTATTTCATTATTTATTCAGCATTCTGAGTAGCCGCAAGAGTAGCATTTTTTGCAGGATTCTTCAAATACGAGGCTTGCTTCGCCGCAGGTGGGACACAAATCCACCGTCACCATGCGTTTTTCCGTGAATACCATTTGCTGAGCCGGCACCGTCATGGGCTGTTCTGCAGGTTCCACCATCGGAGCGGTAGGTTGCCCATTGGTTAAACCGTTTTTCACTATCGTATCGGTCGCATGTTTCGTAAAAAATCCAAAATGTTTGTCTATTACTTTCGCTACCGCATCCGGCAGACTGCGTACGCGGTTTTCACCGAATCCTAAACTCCGGGCGCCCCCGATACCGACAAGCATGGATGCAATTTTATGCGCGCGTTCCATCGGAGGAATCGGTGATGCAATCCGGAGCGTGAGAGAAATAATTTTTCCTAGTGCTTCTGCCATTGCCGTCACGTCGCTCCCTGCTTTTCCGACATTAATAAACATTTCAACCGGTTGATTACCGCCGTTGGTATTCACCGTAACAAATGCTTCCCCAACTGGTGTTTCCACTTTGTATGTCGCCCCATGCAATACCATCGGGCGCGGCTTCACTTCCGGCATGGCGGGGAGAATGGGTTTTGCGGGTTCCGTTCGCGTCAGTACGCCTGCTCTCGACCCTTCACGCATGTAGGCGATACCCTTACATCCTTGCTCATAGGCGAGCGTGTACAGTCGTTTCACATCTTCTACTGTATGAGTTGCCGGTGCATTCACGGTTTTGCTGATGGAAGCGTCCACATATTTTTGAATCGTCGCCTGCACATACACATGATCTTCCGGTGAGAGGTCATTTGCCGATACAAACCATGCCGGGCGTTCTTCTTTTTTCGGATCCTTACCGTTTATTTTTTTAAACTCATCAAACCATGCTTCGTACAGAGGATGCCGGAGAATATGCTCTCCGAGGCGATCACGCCGTATAAACTCGAACTCGTAGACCGGTTCGATCCCCGAACTGACTCCTGCCATGAGGGATGTTGATCCGGTCGGCGCCTGCTGAAGGATGACGGAGTTGCGTACGCCGTACTTTTTCATATCTTTCTTGATCTCGTCGGGAAGTTGTTTGATAAAGTACGTTTCAATATGTTTTTTCTTATCAATTTTCGGAAACGGTCCTTTTTCTTTTGCCAGTGTCACCGACGCTTCGTAGGCCGCATCCCGAATTGTTTTGTAAATTTTATCGATGACCGGCAGGCTTTCCACCGAACCGTAGCGCATTTTCATTTTTATGAGCGCATCGCCAAGCCCCATGGTTCCGAGACCAATTCTTCGCTCCCCCTGTTGCTGCACTTTTTTGATTTCATCAAACACATAAAAATCCGCGTCGATCACATCGTCCTGAAACCGCACGCCAATTTTGGCAACTTCCGAAAGTCTCCTATAGTTCATTTCTCCAAGCTCATTTACGAGGGCTGATAAATTGATAGAACAGAGGTTACATACGCCCCAATTTGGAAGTCCCTCTTCTCCGCATGGATTAACACAGTTGATATACTCATAGTAATTATTATTAAACCACTTGTTGTACCGCTCCATGAAAACGACTCCGGGTTCTGCGCTTTTCCAAGCGGCTTGGGCGATAAGATCCCAGATGGCCCGCGCTTTTATTGTCTTGTGCACAATAACTTTTTTCCCAAGCTTTATCCAATTAGGGAGATACCCATCCCATGTTGAATCGTACTCCGGATCGGATTTATCTGGAAACACGAGATCCCAATCACGATCTTCCTTTACCGCCTCCATAAATTTGTCTGAAACGCAGACGGAAAGATTTGCGCCGTTTATCCGCGCGAGATCCTGTTTTACGGTGATAAATTCTTCGATATCCGGATGCCAGTCCCACAGCATGAGCATGAGGGCGCCGCGCCTTGAGCCCCCTTGCTGAATAATATCTTTGGTCGCGACCGAAAATAGTTCCGCCCAATTGCATGGGCCGGACGAAAACCCGTTTACTTTTTGCACACGCGCGCCGCGCGGCCTGAGGCTCGATAAATTAATCCCCACGCCGCCGCCGCGGGACATGATTTCGACCATTTGACCGAGCGTCTTCAAAATGCCGCCGCGCGAATCATGCGGCGAGGGTATAACAAAACAGTTATAGAAGGTAACTTTGTAACCGGTCCCGGCTCCCGAGAGGATGCGTCCGCCGGGTACAAACGTAAAATCCTGCATCGCGCTGTTGAATTTTTCCTCCCACTGGGAACGCTGTGCTTTTGGCTCCATTTGGGCAATAGCGTGGGAAACCCGGCGCCACATCTGTTCCGGCGTTTCTTCGACGGCTTTTCCCGTCTCGTCCTTGAGCGCATACCGATCCAAAAAAACCGTTTTGCGAATGCCAGTTAATTCCATAATAAAATATAATGCCAATATACAAATGTATTCCAATGATACGAATAAGACTCATTTTCATTCGTAGCATTCGTATTCATTCGCATATTTGCATCGTTATAGCAGCTTTTTGATTTCTTTATCTAAATCTTCGATATCGACAAATTGTTTAAACACGCTTGCAAACCGAATGTACGCAAGCTTATCAAGTTTCTTTAACCGTCTGGCGACCAATTCCCCGATTTTTTTACTCGCGACTTCCGTTCCTTCCCCGCCGATGAGCTCCCGCTCCACTTCATCGACAATTCGATCCACGTCGGTTGCTTTAATCGTCGTTTTGCCGCTTGCCCTAAATATCCCTCTTTTCAATTTATCGCGGTCAAATGTTTCTCTTCGCTCGTCCTTTTTTATTACCGTTATCGGCACCGTTTCAATTCGTTCGTAGGTCGTAAACCGCTTCTCACATTTACTGCACACACGCCTGCGGCGCGTAACCGACAAATCTTCACTGTCTCTGGTCTCAATAACATCCGTATTATCAAAATTACAGTAAGGGCATTTCATTTTTTTAAGACAGGATTTTCAATATATACAATTTTTTGACAATTTCAAGAGATCAGTTTCTTTTCACGAATGAAATCTAAAACGCTATCCATGGTGCCGACAATCATCGTAAGACACTAAATAAAGCGAGTCAACTGGCAACTTCTATATCAGAAATATGCAATTTTTCTCTTTGAGGCTACGCTGATTTTGCTGAGGAAAAAGTACGGGAATTTTTTATATCATCAAAAGATATCCCGGCAATGTTGAACACTTCTTGTTCCAACTTTTTTACCTTTGGGTAACATTCGTCTATCACATGCTGTACGTCTTTTGATAGATGTTCATCTCTCCACAATGCGAATCTCCTATCAACACCAATAATCTCATACTTGACCATCTTATCTGCCAAATAGAGTAGTTTTTGTTCCCATGTTGTTGGGCAAATCGTTGGATTGAGAATTGCATGCAAAGGATGTGTTCGTACAACATCAGCCACCTCATTCATCCCTTCTTCTCTCAGTATTCTTACTGCTGCATCCGGATGCCGTTCGCCCGGTAATTTCGGGGCTGCTTTATCTATATCGTGCAGAAGCGCAGCAGCAAAAAGAAGTTTTTTGTCAACCGGAAAGTAGTTTGCCAAAGCCATCGCAACGCGCGCAACAAGCTCAACGTGCACTCTTTTTTGCCGGGGTAGTTGATATTTCTCCCACAATTTTTTTATTTCATCCTCTGTCGGTATCATCAATGGTATTATACATACATGAAGCCACGGAATACCAATATCTTCTTTATCGGCCTCCTGAGCTTCTTCGGTGGGATCAGCCAGGACATTTTTGTCCCCGTCCTCCCCCTCTACCTTGCAAACGTTCTCCATTTTGATAAATCATTCATCGGGCTTTCCGAAGGACTCGTCACCGCTTCGGCAAGCATATTCAAGATTGTTGCGGGCTACCTTTCCGACCGCCTCCGCAAAAATAAGCCGCTGGTGTTTGCCGGCTATTTTATGTCCCTTGTTGCCCGCCCTCTTCTTGCCATTATCACGACAAGTTTTGGTGTGCTCGGACTTCGATTTCTTGATGGTGTGGGTAAAGGAGTAAAAGATTCACCCAAAGATGCACTGATTGCAGATTCTACTGAGCAAATCTCACGCGGCCGCGGGTTCGGCGTTGTCCGCGCGCTTGACACGCTCGGGTCCGTCGTCGGACCGCTCCTTTTGTTTGCACTCCTCTATCTATTGCAAAACAACGCACTCAAGTATCATTACATCTTTTTTATCGCTGCCATCCCTCTCGCGCTCACGCTCGGCATACTTTCACTATTCGTCAAAGAAATTCCGATACAAAAAATAAAGGAAAGCGCGAGTCCGCTCCCGAAAAAATTTTATATATTCCTTGCCATAGTAGTTTTCTTTTCCATTGGCAATTCATCAGATATTTTTCTTATTCTTCGCAGCCAAAACCTCGGCGTCAGCCTCCTGGGTATTCCACTTGTCTATGCACTGTTTAATTTTGTCTATGCGAGTGCATCTATTCCGCTTGGAAGCTTATCCGATCGTATCGGACGTGAGAAAGTTATCCTTATGGGCTGGGCATTTTATGCAATTTCCTATTTAGGATTTGCTCTCGCAAATAAAAGTTATCAGGCGTGGCTGCTGTTTGCCATGTACGGCATCTACTATGCGACAACCGAAGGCGTTGCCAAAGCATATATAGCAGATCAGGTAGGCATGGGGCACCGCGGCCGCGCGTACGGACTCTACAATTCTCTCGTCGGCGTGACCACTCTCCCCGCAAGCGTTATTTCCGGATTTTTGTGGGACAAATTTTCCCCCGCCGCACCCTTCTATTTTTCTGCAGGGGTTGCAGCTCTCGCCGCTATTCTGTTATATATCTATACACGTAAATGATTCCTACCCTTCTTATTACCCTCCGTGAAGTCATCGAGGCTGCACTTATTGTTGCAACGATCATTGGCATGCTTACCAAACTGAATCAGACAAACCAAATAAAAACTGTATGGACTGCAACGACGTGCGCCCTTGCCCTCAGCTTTCTCTTTGTTTTTGGTGGGTCAATTCTTGGCATGAACATGCAAAAAATATACACGCCTGCGGCAGAAAAAATTCTGTATATTCTTTCTGCGGTTTTTATCACGTGGACAGTATTTTTTTTACACAATCAGATTGGACTGAAAAAATTACACCTGTCGCAAGGAGTTTTTCTCCTCACCCTGACCGCCGTTCTGCGGGAGGGAATCGAAATTGCTCTCTTTCTCTCAACGGTCTATCTTACTAATACACCGTTTGCTATTCTAACTGGATTTGTAAGCGGCATCATCCTTGGGATTGGTATCAGTGTACTGTTCTTTTCCGCAACTATTCATATGTCCATGCACGTTGCGTTTCGGGTCATAAGTTTTTTACTGATACTTGTCGCGGGTAATTTACTAACCCACGCGCTTCCTCTATACGTTGGCCTCACCTATATCTTCCTCATGCACCGATGGGTGTTTGTCCGTTCGCGCTAAAGTACCCGAGGGCTTGGAGGACGAGATCGAGCGTTTCGCGGGGTCCGTGGGAGTAGGTGTTGATGACCAGATCATAATATTTCGGATCCCAGAAATCATCGACTTTATAAAGCCGTTTCCATTTTCCTACATTCGTTTCCTCCCGCATAAACAAATGCTGTTTTGCTTCTTCAACCGTCACATTATCACGGTTGACCACACGGTCAACGCGAAGCGCGTCATCACACATAAGGAGCACGCGAAGGACGTGTTTTAAGCCTCGCGCATTCCACCCAGCAATCCATGATTCCACTGCCATGTGGACATGTGGATCGGAAATTTTTTTTCGAAGCGCCTCGTCAATTTGATAATCAATGTCGTCGCCGTAATCAGTGGCAACATGGTGCTTCAGGTCTTTAGGGTCATGTTTACCGGACTCAATAGCAAACTTTCTCGCCCAATCCCCGCCGGAAAACGATTCCCACCCTAAGGGTTCGACGATTGGTCGGAGATTTTTCAGAAGGGTGCTGCGGCCAGCCCCCGGGCGGCCGGAAATGGCGATACTGGAATATTTTAGTTGTTTTGGGGAATCCATATTCCTATTATAAAGACATATTGACATTCGTCAAGTTAACTACATTTGAAATCCGCAGGATTATGACGTATAATACAAATACAAAGATCCGTCTTTCGAACTGTCGCCGTATGGTGGCGTGGCTGGGACAACCAGTCTAGAGGGCGGATCGATCTTTTTTTGAAGCAAACTCCCATAGATTTTCAATCCTTCTTTTAATCAATACAATATATTCTTTCGCGTCTGACTTATCAATTAAATACTGCCGATGAATAGCTCCGGCAATCATATCGGTAAGTTGTATTAGAACATTTGTTTTTGAATCCACAAACTGCAGTTTTTGAAATACCCGATGATGACGATTGTTTAATTCTTTCCGAAGATATCGCAAAACTTCACGTTTATATGTTCGATCTCCATGTCCGTCTAATCTAATTTTGGCATTCTTTATTGTTCCAAAATTATGCTTCAAAACCATTTTTATTGCATAGTTATACAATGATTGTTTGGATGTACGAAATTCCCGACTGGTAATTTTAGATTTCTCAAATACTATGGCGCGGACGCGAAAATGAAAATTACGAACGTGAGTCAAAAATGTGCATCGAAATTCTCTGTTTGTTTTGTTGAATTTAAATTCAAACGTATCTGATTTTTTCAGCTTCCGACGAAGTTCTTTGATAGCTAATGCCGTTCGTTCCGCTTCCAATTCGTCATCGAAAATGACGCACGCGATAAGAAATATTCTACTTGAGCCATGTTCTAGTTTAAATCCCGGGTCACCGGAGTCGTCGATAAATACCAACATTAAAAATAATCATAGCAGATCCAATAGAAATCTAATAGTTGACAAATCCCGTCCCGACGTGCTAATATCAAATATGGGTGACCAGATAATATCTCATCACCGAATAAATATAAATTTTCGCTCGGCCAACGCCGGGCTTTTTTGTGGAAAAAAGGAGTTAATATGAAAGAACTAAAAAATCAAATAATTGAATTCATTACTTCACTCAAACCTGGCCCAAAAAGAGAAGTTGGTATTACGCAGAGAGGGATGCATGTTGCAGAAGTTATGATCGCTTCGCAGTTTGTGGAACAAGGCTATCAAATAGGAGAAGAAGTCTTTTGGACTTCGCGACAGTCGCTTCTTGCAGGAAAAGGAATCCTTTTAGATATAAGAAAACCAGTCGTTATTACATCTCGTCTACCAGGTAGTTCGTTACCAGCGACATACGAAGGTGATTTAAACTGTCAATTGTTAGTAACCGTATGTGGCATACCAAAAGCATATCAAGAATATCTGGGCCAACACACCGAAATGCATGTTGAGCCATACGAAAGAGGAAAAAAAATTGATGTCAGTAAAGCAGACATTTCGAGAGAATGGCCATGGGCAAAAGATAAAGGTTATGAAGTAATGCCATGGAATCTCAATGACGCAGATAATCGCAGAAGGTTAGGGCTAAAACCATTGACAAAATAATGTTTAATCAAGCATAATACACTATGGAAATCAAATATCTTCCTGTTTCCTGGCAAACGTACCACTCCTACTCCCAAAAACTCGCAGCGGCAATCCTCGGACAAAAAGTCAATGCGGATGAAATCGTTGCGATATCCCGCGGCGGACTGACCCTCGGCCATCTGCTTTCTGATTTTTTACGCATCCCTATTTCTATCATTACGATTCAAAGCTATACGGATATCCAGGCAAGCGGTGAAGCAACACTGACCGCTAAATTACAAAACTCTATTAAAGGCAAACACATTCTTCTGGTTGATGACGTATCGGATTCCGGCAAAACCCTCAAACGGGCAATTAAATATTTGCGTCACGCCGGCGCTTCCCGCGTGACGACCGTAACCATGTTTTATAAACCGCGATCCGTATATCGTCCGGATTATTTTGCCAAACAAACCTCCCAATGGATTCTTTTCCCCTATGAGCCTACCGAAATGATTTTACTCATTTCAAAACAAATGACCGGCGAAGGCAAATCAAAAGCAGAAATACAAAAGTTTTTGCATAGTCTTGATTACACGATTTCCCAGATCGCATTCGTCCGAAGACACTACTATGATCCAAAAAGCTGAAATACGTTCTGACACTCCGATCGCTACTCCAGACGAAGCGATCCGCATAATCGAACGATCAAATGCCTCTTCCGCCCAAAAATTGTTTATGTCCGCAATCATTAATCACGGTCAAGCATTTAATTATGATTTTGGCCAGGAAATAGCATGTATCTTGGATGTATCAGAAATATTTAATCACGGAGTAAACGTTCACCTGATGAGAGCTACTACTCATGAATTAGCAGGGCGTCTATGGAATATAAATGCCTCAGTAGCGCTTACGGCCGCCTCCGGCGGAAACATTTTTACTTCAATGATTTGCGAAGAACTTGATATCCCCAATATGATATATGCGGCAAAACAACCAAATATCATTCAAAAACACAATGGGTACTTAACAACTCGAGCATCATCCTATACCGGTGGACACGATATTGAACTTGCTATTTCTTCATCCTTATTGAAACCAACAGATCGGGTGCTCATCGTTGATGACTTTATAGACACAGGTAAAATGACAAAAAATCTCCTCAATTTGGTACACCAAGCTGGTGCTCAACCAACCGCACTTGCCTATGCGATTAATAAAATGTACGCTGGCGGGAATAGCGTAGTTGCCGAACTTGCTAAAGCAGAAAATATTTCTCCTAACCACATTGTTTCATTCCTCTCTATACAAGCGATGCAGGAAGGCGCTATTTGGTTTGACGGTATGTCTCAACCATTTGCATTTAGACAACAATCAAACGCACACGCTGTTGAGTCACAAGAAAATGATTGGCCATATGATCCCGATGCGTACTTATATAGAGAACAATAATTCATATGATTCTCGTTATTGATTTTGGGTCGCAGACGGCACATCTTATTGGCCGGCGGATACAGGATTTGGGTTTCACGGCAACGATCGGTACCCCGGAAGAAGCATTAAGACAGATTAAGGCATTGCGCCCGGACGGCATCGTATTTTCGGGCGGCCCTGCATCGGTCTATGCGCCGCACGCGCCGACCATTGATAAAAATATATTTTCCCTAGGAATACCCATTCTGGGAATCTGTTATGGACAACAGCTCACCGCGTATTTGCTGGGTGGCACCGTGAAAGCAGGAACGAAAAAAGAATTCGGACCGGCAACAATATTCATTCACGGAAAATCAAAACTATTTCGCGGCATTCCAACCCGTTCCCGCGTCTGGATGAGTCACGGTGATAAAGTAGAAGCGCCTCCTTTGGGATTCCGGTTTATCGCAAAGACAGAGTCGATCAGGGCGGGCGCCATGACGAACGAGAAAAAACAGATCTATTGCATTCAATTTCACCCCGAGGTGGAACACACCCAACAAGGAACCAAAATTCTGAAAAATTTTCTATCTCTATGCGGAGCGAAAAAAACAACGCATACCGTTAACCCAAAAACATATATAGAAATTATTAATGAACAAATCGGGTCTTCCTGTGCAATCGCCGCAGTTTCCGGCGGACTGGATTCTACGGTCGCCGCAACGATTGTCGCACGGGCTATAGGAGACCGCTTGCTCCCCGTTCATATAGACAGCGGACTCATGAGAGCAGGAACCGCAGACCGGGTTGTTTCATATTTTCAAAAATCTCTCCATTTGAAACCCATTGTTATTGATGCCAAACAACAATTTTTACGCGCACTCAAAGGTATTACTGATCCGGAAGAAAAACGAAAACGTATCGGTGCACTTTACATTGATCTTTTTGACAATGTGGTCAAAAAACAGAAACATATTACCTTTCTCGTTCAGGGAACAATTTATTCCGACGTCATCGAAAGTCACGGGTCAAAACACGCAGACACCATTAAAAGTCACCATAATGTCGGCGGTTTGCCCAAACAGATGCGACTCACACTGGTTGAACCGATTCGCCAGCTGTATACCGATCAGGTTCGCGCGCTTGCAAAAAAGATGAAAATACCGACAGATTTTATTATGGAACAGCCGCATCCGGGCCCGGGCTACGCCATTCGCATCGTGGGTGAGGTTTCACAAGAACGACTGAATATGGTTACTGCCGCAGACAATATTATTATCGAAGAAATGAAACGTGCGGGATGGTACCAAAAACTTCTCCATTCATTTGCCGTTCTCACTGGGACCAAGAGTACTGCGGTCAAAGGCGACGGGCGCATGTACGGAGAAGTCGTTGCACTGCGAACCATTGTATCGCGCGATCGCATGACCGCCGATTGGGCCCGCCTCCCCTATCCACTTTTGCAAACAATATCTTCCCGCATCGTCAACGAAGTACCCGGCGTCTCCCGCGTGGTCTACGACATCACCACCAAACCCCCGGCAACGATGGAGTGGGAGTAAATTTATGGTACAATAGAGACATGTATAACTGGTCTGTGGATGAAAAAAAGTTTAAAAAAGAGAACCCAAAGAAATATAAACTCTGGCGTTTGACCCAGCTTATCAATTACGGCTTGGGAAACGAAAAATTGGATAAACGTACAGTGATCCGGGCATGGCCAAAAATACATAATCGTCTGGATCCAAATGTACGGACGTATTTACAATATTTGTTATGGGGAAAAATTCCATCCTCAAAAGACATCACACAAAATTTCTGGAACTTGTCGTAAACGAACCGTATTTGATAAAACGGTTTTACTGGACAGGAGGGACAGTTTTATCGGAATTTTATCTTCATCACAGAGAATCTGAAGACATCGATCTTTTTTCTGAATATCAGGAAATTCATATACCGAGTATCAATAAATTTGTGGAAATAGCCGGCAAAAAACTCGGTGCCAAAAAAATTTCTTTTAAGAAATATCTAGGATTATATTCGTATATTTTTCATCTTCCCAGAGCTCAGCTGAAAGTTGATTTCAATTACTACCCTTTCTCACGAATCCAAAAAGGAAAAACGTGGAATAAGCTTTCTATAGATAGCCTGGAAGACATCACTGCCAATAAAATTCATACAATATACACCCGCGCAAGAGATAGAGACTTTGTAGATCTCTTCTATATCATGAAAGAAGGCAAATTTGATTTGAAAAAAATGATCGCTTTGGCAAAAATCAAATTTGATTGGCATATCGATCCAATACAACTCGGACAAACATTTACGCACATCGTATCATTCCAAGACACCCCACGGATGATTGTGCCTTTTGACAGAAAGAAAATGGAAAAATTTTTCCTCGAAGAAGCAAAAAAACTCCAAACCGATATCTTCCGGAAGTGAGATCAATTCGTAAGCTCAAACGTGGAGAGGATTTGATTTGATAAATCATCAATTCCTTTATCAATCTCCATGATATAATCATCGTTTAACTTAAACATAATAGTTTCCTGAAATTCTGATGGTATAGTGACTCCGACGGTTAATGCTTTCAAACCCTCAATATCATTATTTTGTAGGTTAAATTCATATGATTTCGACGAATTTTTATAGGAACCAGAACATTTCTCCAGATTACAGCTACTGAATATAAGACCACTTTGCGCCACATCTGAATCAGATTTCCAATAATCGAGTAGTGATATCTGTTGATTTATCTTTTGAATTTTTACTCTAAAAAACTGTTTTTTTAACGTATTTCTTAATAAAAGCAAGCGATATCCTATGTTTAGGTCGTTATCAAGATATTGTTTTACAGGCATCAACCCTTTAACGTAATCAGAGTTGGTTTCCAAATATTTTATCTCGAATTTATACACATCGTCTTTATACGTTTTCCAATTCGCCGTGGGATCATCCGCCTTCACCGTGGGTTTCGGCGAGACAATGGAGATCGGCTTTGATAACTCAGCAATTTGTTTTTGGAGTTGCATATTTTTGTAAGCGAGGTAGGCGGTCACTGCGGCAAGAAGTAACACAAGGAACGCAAGAAAAATTTGTATGAAAGGGAAATGTTTTGGTTCCGGCGTTTGGGGTGGTTGTGTTTGGGGGTCCATGATGTCAGTATACATCAATTTTTATATACTTGTCCCCGATACTCAATATTTTCAATTTGAATACTCTGTTCGCTTGGATCGAATATATAAATTATCCGGAGTGGCCAGGCTCGAAGAGAATATTCCCCTTCATATGCACCTTGGAGCGCTTTCCCCGCCAGTGGATTTTTTGCCAAAAATTCAATTTTACGATCTATCTTGGGTTTGTCTTTGACACCGATTCGTTTATATTTTTTTGCTGCCAAAGGAGACAGGATAATTTTCATACAGTGCTATTTTTTGTGTGAACGTACTTGCTCCCATGGAATTCCTTTGCCGGCTTTCAAATCTTTTTTTGACTGCCTTAGACTGGCAACGAGTTTTTTATCACTCATAATCTCAAGTGTTTCTTGCCACCCTTCAAATTCAGCGACGGACATGAGAATAAGCGGCGGTTTACTGCGGGGAACAATGGTAAACTGACGCATCTCTTCACCAGCCTCGTCCAACATTTGATAAAAATTTGCCCGTGCGACACTCGCGTGTAAAGCAGAAGGGAGTTGTTTCATAGTATGGTAATAGTACCACTAATGGTACGTGTTGTCAATTATTCAATAAATTTAAACGTGGAGAGAATTTGATCGGTGATTGTTTTGTACGCCTCTTGATTTCCGCCTGCATAGCTTTGGGTAATGCTGTAGGTATTCATTCCGTTTGAGACATATGTAGTCGTATAAGTCCCGCGACAATTTGCAGCATATTGATACGCCTGTTTTCCGGCTACTATTACCGATGTGACGGCGCCTACATCCTGACAATTTGAAACAGAATTTTTTTGTTGTGTTTCTATTTCTTTTTTGGGATCGAGTGTCGTTGATGAACCGAGTTTCGTAACAATAAACGCATATCCGTCAAAAAGTTCTGTTTGTGTTCGTCCGGATGCCATTTGCGTCGGACCAACAAGCATAAAACGAATACTTTCAAACCCTACTCCGGCTGCTCCCGTGTCGGATTTTAAACCGGGCGGATGTTTAAACGAATAGCTTTTTAACGAACTTTCGTATACATCCCAATTACTTGTCGAAATCGGAGATACCGCCTGACTGGGAATATTGTCAATAAACTTAAACGTAGAGAGGATTTGATCAAGCAATTGAGAATTATTTTCGCTAACTTTTCCAACTTTTTCTCTTATCGGACTGGTTGTTGTAGAAAAAGGAAGCTCTTGCATTTGCAGATAGATAAATTTGCCATTGTGAGGGATGACATATTCTATGTATGATTGTGCGATATTTCCTCCGATTTCGCCCCACCATCCACTTAAATATCTGGTTTTCAGACTGTTTGTTGTTTTGTCTTCTTTTGTTTCAATAATGCTGCAATCCCCGCGACAATCTTCGGGATTGGACTGGTATATGCCAATTGAAAGATAATCGCCAATTTCAATGCGTCCATAACCTTTGTCCACAATATTTAAAACGCTAGGAACTTTAAGTTCAAAGATTTGTTGGTATTTATATGTTTTCCAATTTGCCATTGGGTCGGGAGTGGTAATTGGGGTAATGAGAGGAGTTTCGGTTGGTTGCATTTGGGAAATTTGTTGTTTCAGTTGCGTGTTTTGATACGTCAAGAACCCTGCGGCACCGAGAGACAGGAATAAAATAATTATGACGATTATTATTAACAAAGGATTTTTCTGTTTTTCGGGTATTGGTGTTACGGGTTGAGGGGGAACAGTAGGATACATAGATTTATTATAGCATTTTACTGTGGTTTATTGATGACGACGGGCTTCAATCTACTCATGGCTTCCAGGGAATAGCGTACGCCCTGGACGCCCACGCCGGAATGCTTGATACCGAGGAATGGAAAGTGATCCGGGCCGCGCTGAGGAGAACCGTTAATTTGTACTGTTCCGACGTTTAAGGATTTTGCATACACCATACCAGTCCCTTCATCGCGGGTAAACACACACGCCTGGAGCCCGAACCGCGTCGCGTTCACGATATTTGCCGCCTGATCCATGCTTTGAATTTCAATAAACGAAACTACCGGTCCGAAAACTTCATTTACTACAACCGGCATATCCGGCGTTACGTTTGTTAAAATCGTCGGCTCGATATATGCCTTATCGTGTTTCCCGCCAATCACGATCTTGGCACCTTTTGCAACGGACTCATCAATCCATTTTTGAATTCTTTGTGCAGCTTCTAAAGAAATAACCGGACCGACCAATTTCGTTTCCGGACTCCGGGGGTCCCCCATGTTTACCAATTCTTTCATCTGTGCAAGAACGACCGGAAGAAGCGTGTCTAAAACTCCTTTTGTCGCCATCACATATTTAATCGCCGTACACCGCTGGCCGGCATAGGAAAATGCGCCTTTGACGATTTCTTTTGCCGTAAGATTCATATCGGCATCGGGGAATACTATTGCAGAATTATTGCCGCCGCACTCAAATATCAAAGGCTTCATTGCGGCTTTGCCGGCAATTACTACTCCTACATCGGAACTTCCCGTAAATGCCACGGCATCAACCTGTTTATGGGATACCAAATAATCTCCTATTTCCGACCCGCCGCCGGTCGCGACTGCAAAAATGTTTGGTGGCAACCCTGCTTTTTCAAATATCCGCGCAAGATGTAAACCGCTGATGCCTCCCTGGGTCGGCGGCTTAAAGAGAACGGTGTTGCCCATCAGAAGTGCCGGCACAATTTTACTTGCGGCAAGATTGACCGGATAGTTAAATGGTGCAATGCAAAGGACGACGCCGTGGGCCACCCGTTCGATCATGGCAATACTTCCTTTGTCGTATCCGGGAAAACTGTCGCTGTCGACACTATATCCGCGGATGGACTGCACTTCATCAGCAAAATAATCCGTAAGTTCTGCGGTCCGCACAATTTCGCTTTTTGCCTCTTTCGTGCTTTTGCCGATTTCGCGCACCATGATGGCCGTGAAGTATTCTTCATAGTGGTGTACCCAGTCGGCAACCAGATGCATGAGTTTCACGCGCTGATTAAGCGGTGTTGCTTCCCACGCGGGTTGTGCAGCTTTTAATTTTCCGATTGTTTCGTCTATTTCCTGCGTCGTTGCAATAGCGAGAGATCCCACAACACTCTGATCAATGGGGGAAATTACCGGTGTGGATTTTTGACCTTCAACCCAGGTCGATCCGTTAAAAAAATTATATATCGGAGGGGTTTGGGTATTGGCTATGGGCGCAAAAAATTCCTCGGGCATATACCCACTATAACAAAGTCGTGGTTAAAATGTAATTGCTTCTGCGAGCAATTCCGGAAACTCTGTAGTTTTCATATCTTCAAAACAAAAATGACCATAATTATGAAATTCCTTATAGATAATTCCTTTTATTTTACGTCGCAATATTTCAACGGATTTATGAACATCTTCCTGATCATTGTCCGAATTAAAAATTATTATTCCCGCGGTTTTGCTTGCAACATTAGGATCAATTTCAAAATCATCAAAAAAATTCTTCGTATGTTTTTTATAGGGATCTAGCCATGGGGCAACTAAAATAACTTTTCCAACCTTAATATTGGGATGAATACTGAGATATTTAACGAAAAAACCCGCGCCGGTGCTATGCCCAATCAGTATAGTTTCAGGAGTTATATCAAAACGTTCAACTTCTTTTTTCCAAATCGGCCAATCTCGATCAAATGAATGCGGCACCTCTGGAGTGGCCGCAACAATTTCATGTTTCAATAATTGCCCTTGGAGCCAAGGAATCCAATGTGCATTACTCATGCTTGGGGCTTTCGGATCGTAATACTCCTGTTTACCCGGTCCACCATGAAGAATTATTGCGTTTTTCATACGATTATCCGCTTTACCAAAACAGCGCTCATGGTGTCGCGGGAGCCGGTGGATGTGGCGATATCCATGAGTTTTTTAATCGCTTCTTGCAGCGATTCGGTGGTTGTACCTACTTTTTCAAATACTACGCGCATTTGGTCTTCACTCACAAAATTTGCGATACTGTCGGTCGCCAGTAAGATTATGTCATTTTCGAGCAATCTTTCGGAATGCATATTCGGAACAAGCTGCGTGCGTGCAAAGCCGACTGCTTTGGTAATATTAAATTCATCATCAACATCGCGTTTGGTTAATATATCAATAAGTCCCTCGCGGAATAAAAAACTGTTGCAGTTGCCGGCCGATCCGACCCAAAAGTAATCGTCGATCGTAATAAGTACCATGAGCGCGGATGCCAGGCCTAAATCAAATCCGGGATCGCGGCGCTTCTGCCAAAGCCGGAGATTTGTGGAACGGAATATACGCTTGAGAAACGGCAGTCTTTCTTTCCCGTAAAAGGGACTCTGCCGGATCGCTTTATATGCCCAGTGTGCAGTTTCTGCCGTTAGTTCTTCTGCCACACGCGCATGGGGCAAACTTTGTACCCCGTCGCAAAGAATAAAACATTCGTCATTAAAATGGGTAAAGCCTTGCCTGCCGGCAGGCAGGTCATGTCCGGCAAAAAGGATAATGTTTTGGGGTTTTCCCGGCTTTGGTTTTACAAAAAAATCATCCGGCCTCATGCACCCATCATATCATATCGCTTCACAACTTCATTCCAATTAACCACGTTCCACCAGGCTTTTATGTAGTCGGCGCGCATGTTTTGATATTTGAGATAATAGGCGTGCTCCCAAACATCAAGCGTGAGGATTGGCGTTTTGCCATCACTTACCGGACTATCCTGATTCGCGGTATCGATTATTGCTAATTTTTCCTGATCTTTCACAAGCCACACCCAACCGGACCCAAAACGATTTAAAGCAGCTGCACTAAATACCTCCTGAAATTTTTCTACACCGCCAAACGTCGTATTCATTGCTTCAAGCAATTTTCCTGACGGCGCGGATTTTACGGGACTCATTACCTGCCAGAATAAACTATGATTTGCATGCCCGCCGGCGTTATTTTTTACTTTTGTCCGGATCGCTTCCGGTATTTCATTTATTTTTTTGAGAACTTCTTCGACCGGTTCACTCGCGTCGGGCAATGCATCATTGAGATTTTTCACATACGCCGCGTGGTGCTTGTCATGATGAATATGCATAGTTTGTTCATCAATATACGGCTCCAGCGCGTTATACGCATAAGGTAAATCGGGTAAGGTAAACATAGGCCTCTTTCTCAAAACTATTATATAATACAGTATACATGAAAAAGCGCATCATAAAGAAACTTTCCTGGGCATATTCTTTTTGGCTCTTGCCTATTTCCCTTGTTCTTTTGTCATATATTTTTATTTTTAAAGATCTCCCCTCACCATCGCGCCTAAGTCAATACAACCTTGCTATTTCAACAAAAATTTATGATCGCAATAATATATTATTATTTGACATTTTTGCCGATCAAAACCGCACCCCTGTGCCGCTTTCGGAAATACCCAAACACCTGCAACAGGCAACGATTGCCATCGAAGACAAAGATTTTTACCGCCACGGCGGAGTAAATATCATAGGCGGCATGATGCGGGCGCTTGTTGCGGATATCACCCATAAACAGTTACAGGGCGGATCAACAATCACGCAGCAATTAGTCAAATCCGCACTTCTCACGCCGGAGCGGACCATTATCCGGAAAATAAAAGAGGTAATTCTCGCCATTTGGGTAGAAGCGCTATACCCGAAAGATAAAATTCTGGAACTTTACCTCAATCAGGTTCCCTACGGCGGCACCGCATGGGGCATTGAATCAGCATCGGAACGGTATTTCGGAAAAAAAGTCGGTGAACTGACCCTTGCCGAATCGGCGCTTTTAGCCGGACTTCCGCAGGCGCCGACGTTGTATTCTCCGCTTGGGGCACACCCCGATCTTGCCCGGGTCCGGCAAAAAGAAGTACTCCGGCGGATGGTCGAAGACCGGTATATCACGCAAGACGAAGCAGATGAAACTTTGCGTGAAGAAATAACATTTAAAAAAGAAACGGGAATTAAAGCGCCGCATTTTGTCATGTATGTAAAAGAACAACTCGTCGAAAAATACGGAGAAGCACTTGTGGAAAAAGGAGGACTGAAAGTCACGACAACACTTGATTTGGATTTGCAGGAGTATGCACAGGCGACGGTATCGTCGGAGGTTGAAAAACTTTCAAACTATAAAGTAACCAATGGTGCTGCGCTCATTACCAAGCCAGCAACCGGAGAAATTCTTGCGATGGTGGGATCGGTTGATTATTTTGCATCCCCATCAGGAAACTTTAACGTCACGACTGCTCTGCGCCAACCGGGAAGCTCTATTAAACCGATTAACTACGCCATTGGGATAGATAAGCATATCGTGACACCGGCCACCATGTTTATTGACCAGCCAACCTGCTTCGGCGTCGTCAATCAACCGGCATACTGCCCGGTAAATTACGACGGGAAATTCCACGGACCGGTACAGCTGCGGATGGCACTGGCAAATTCGTTTAATATTCCGGCAGTCAAAATGATGTACCTAAATACGGTGGAGGATATGGTTGCATCCGCAAGCGCATTCGGACTTCGTACGCTTGTTGACCCGTCGCGATACGGATTATCTCTCACGTTAGGCGGCGGTGAAGTGCACATGACCGATATGGCGACGGCATTCGGTGTATTTGCAAACGGCGGCATCCGGCATGACCTTGTATCGGTATTAAAAGTCGTCGATAAAAACGGGAAAGTCCTCGAGGAATATAAAGATCCGAATTTGGATAAAGACGTGCCCTCCCAAATTCTTATGAACGGGCCGCGGGTCGTATCCCCCGAAACTGCGTTTCTTATTTCCAATATCCTGCTGGACAATAATGCCCGCGCCCAGGCATTTGGTACCAATTCGATGCTGGTCATTCCCAACCGCGCAGTATCGGTAAAAACCGGCACAACCGATGACCTGCGGGATAACTGGACGATCGGCTATACGCCGCTTATTCTCGTTGCCACATGGGTGGGCAACAACGACAATACACCCATGAATCCGTATCTTGTATCGGGGGTTACCGGCGCGGCTCCCATCTGGAATAAACTCATGACCCGCGCCCTTGCCAACCAACCCGATATTTTGCCCAAACAACCCGAGAGCGTCGTGGGCGCACAGATCTGTGCAATCACCGGACTTTTACCCGGCGACTCGGGCTGTTCAACCCGCTATGAATATTTTATTAAAGGAACCATCCCATTCCAGGTTGAAAACCTGAAACAGTCCGTTGTTATAGATCGCGATACCGGCGATATCGTCGAACCAAATAAGCCCGATGCCAATGTGGAAGTTACCGAGCACCAGATTATCCGCGACCCGGTCTCCCAGTGGTGCCTCGACTGCCCCCACCCCGAAGGCAAAAAGGTGTTTATCAAATAATTCAGCCTTCTGTGCTATAATTCACGGACTATGGCCCGCAGGAAAGACCTAAATCCTTTATTGCAACTTATTCTCCTCGTTTCGTCGGTACTGATTGCCGTCGGTGACGGAGTCCGGTACCCGTTCCGTTTTGCCTGGTACGGGCTCACCGCAATCGCGGGAATTTTAAACGTTTTTGTCAATGAATCCGGGTATGCAATAAAAAATTGGCTGACCGAAAAGAAAACGGTTATAAAAATTCCAAAACGGAAACTGTCGATCCCGAAATTTGATTTTCCAAAAGTTTCGTTTCCAACCATAGTCTGGCCGACCATCCGTCTCCCAACATTTCAAAAAAAAATTATCACCCTTCCCCCTCCTCCGGTAGTTATCAACATTCCCGTTTCCAAAACAGAACAAATAAAATCTTTTATCGCAGGCATTTGTATGACCATTCTCTTTCTTTTTGTTCCCTACAATGTCTACCAATGGCTCAAAGCACTCCCGAGTCCCCAACTGTTGACCCGCCGCGATCTTGAGGTCACGACAAAAATCTTTGACCGTCACGGCACGCTCCTTTATGAAATTTATACGGACCAAAATAGGACACCGCTGTCGCTTTCTAAAATCCCGAAAATTATCCAGGAGGCAACAATCGCCATTGAGGATAAAAATTTTTACCGCCATCCGGGGTTTTCCGTCACAGGAATCACCCGTGCCGCGCGGGAAATCCTTTTCAACAATCACATTCAGGGCGGATCGACCATCACTCAGCAACTCATTAAATCCGCGCTGTTAACCCCGGAAGTAAGCATTTCCAGAAAAACCAAAGAAATTCTCTTGGCGTTTTGGGCCGAGCGGTTGTATAGCAAAGATCAAATACTGGAAATGTATTTAAACCAGGTTCCCTACGGCGGCACCGCATGGGGAATCGAGGCTGCAAGCCAAACATATTTTGGAAAATCGGTAATCAATTTAAATCTTGCCGAAGCGGCTTTACTCGCCGGACTTCCTGCAGCTCCAAGCAAGTATTCCCCGTTTGGTGCACACCCGGAAAAGGCGTTTGAACGGCAAAAAGAAGTATTGCGGCGCATGACAGAGGATCGATATATTTCAACAGAAGAAGAGCAAGCTGCACTTGCAAATTCTATTCAATTTGCTCAGCAAAAAACAGCAATCCGCGCACCGCACTTTGTCATGTATATAAAAGATCTATTGGAAAAACAGTACGGGCCGCGGCTTGTCGAACAGGGAGGACTCCGCATTACTACGTCGCTTGATCTTGCGATTCAGGAAAAAACAGAGGAAATCGTGCGCACGCAAATCGAATCACTTGCCAGTCTTCAGGTGGGAAACGGCGCGGCACTCGTGACTACTCCAAAAACCGGAGAAATACTTGCTATGGTAGGATCCTTTAATTACTTTGATATAGCCCGCGACGGCAATGTAAATGTCACAACGGCACTTCGCCAACCCGGGAGCTCCATTAAAGTCGTTAACTATGCTGCAGCTTTGGAAAACGGATTCACTGCAGCGACCATTCTTGATGATTCACCGGTCGTGTACCAAACACCCGGAAGCCCCGCGTACGCGCCGGTCAATTACGACGGCATGTTTCACGGACTGGTACCGCTTCGCTATGCGCTTGCCAATTCATACAATATTCCGGCCGTCAAAACGCTTGCAAAAATAGGCGTTGCCACCATGATTGTAAAAGGCCAAGCCATGGGAATTACCTCATGGACGGATTCTTCACGATACGGATTATCGCTGACCTTAGGCGGCGGTGAAGTGACAATGCTGGATATGGCACGCGCATACGGCACACTCGCCAACAGCGGCAAGCGTGTGGATCTTACTCCGATACTGGAAATCACGGATTATGCAGGGAATGTGCTTCTGAAACAAAAAAATCAGATCGGATCACAGGTAGTGAAACAGGAGGTAGCGTGGATTTTATCAAATATTTTGAGCGACAATACTGCGCGTATAAATGCATTCGGACCAAATTCCAGTTTGGTCATTCCGGGAAAAACCGTATCGGTGAAAACCGGAACAACAAATGATAAACGCGATAACTGGACCATCGGCTATACCCCGTCATATCTTACTGCCGTCTGGGTGGGAAATAATAATAATTCTCCCATGAATCCATTCTTAACCTCGGGAATAACCGGCGCCGCTCCCATCTGGCACGACATCATGATGGAACTATTGAAAGATAAAACGGATGAAGTACCGGTCAAACCCGAAGACATCGTTTCCGTCCCTTGCTATTTTGGCCGGCCGGAATATTTTATCCGCGGCACGGAACCCGCCTCCGGCTCCTGCGCGCCAATTCCGACGCCTTCGGTTACTCCGTCACCACAACCGTCCCTTTAAGACTTGGATTCATGTGATTGTGATACGTCCAGGTGCCGACTTTGGTAAATGTATATTCATACGTTCCGCCTTTTTCCACGCCGGTTTTTGCATCAAACGTCGGCAATATTGTGTGTGCCGGATGCGGATCGCTTGCTACCCACATGGCACCAGACGATTCATTTACGAATGTAACTATTGTCCCAACTTTCACCGTCGGCTTTGGAACAAAACCATTATCCGTCAACGTCACGACCACTCGGGCTGCAACTCCACCTTTATCTATCCCGCTTGCCCCCTCTGTCGCTTGTTCCGGCAGACCCAAATTTGATCCGGCCGGTGTCGGTGTCACTTCAACTTGTACAACCGGCGCGGCCGGATTCCCTTTTAAAAAATACCAACCAGCAAGAACTCCTGCCGCCAACACTACTAAACCGACAAAAAGTTTATTATTCATAGGCCCCATTATACACTAAATCCCCCACCATACGGCGGGGGATTTATTTTAGTATTACTTTTCAGTTTTACTGTTGTGGTCGCTCTTCGCGGGGCCGTGCTTCGTTTACCACGAGCGCACGTCCTTCCACATCTTTGCCATTGAACATTTCAATAGCTTTCTTGGTTTCTTCATCGCTCGACATTTCGACGAATCCGAATCCACGGGATCTCCCGGAATATTTATCCGAGATAACCTTTGCGGATACGACGGTACCGGCCGGTGCAAATAATTGCCCAAGCTTGTCGCTATCCATCGCGTAGGGTAAATTCCCTACAAAAAGATTGGTTGCCATATGGAACTCCTTTCTCCTTAGGACTTAAAGAGGATACGTGCCTAAAGAGACCGCCACCACACTTCTTTCCTAGGTCAAAAGAAGTATATCATAAAATCGGCTATTCTACCACTTCTTCTTCATCAAAATCGCTGGCGGGAGCGGCGCCACCTACCGCGGCGGGCGCTGAAGTATCATCGGTAAACGCGAAGCTGCTGGTGATCGTATCGTGCACGCCGTTCCAATATTCACTATCCGTCAGCGTCGCTTCGACCGAAAAAAGTAAATTATCCGTAATGACTCCTGTGGTGAGCATCTTGACCGGTGCGGTCGTAAGAATTTTCTTTGCCGCCAGACCGCCGAGTGTGGTATCGAGAGTCGTTCCACCCTCGAAAGGCCATTTAGCTGGTGCATCTTTCACCCATACAATAATTTTTCCGGGGTGTTCGTTATTGGTAAGTTCTACGTGCGCATAATTTTCATTATCTTCTTCATGTTTGTTCACAGAAAGATTTTTTGGATACTGAAATGAAAATCCCGCGGGATCATTCCACGTCGTCAGTTCAACTTTTGGTGTTAGTGTGGGAGCAATCGCTTCTCCCGGTGTAATAACCGAAGATTTTTTTTGAAAGAAATACAGTCCTATGCCAACCACCGCAAGAACCACAACGGCGATAATGATATACTTATGCCATGAAGAAAGTTTTTGCATTCATTCTCATTATAGTCGCATTATCCGTTTTCTCCAAACCGGCATTTGCGCTCAAAAAACGGATCCGGGCGACGCGGGCCGTGTATTCATCGGCTAAACTTTCGCGCGGGACGCACAGTGTGATTGCCATGTTTTACGCTCTCCCGGGCGTGACAAAATTTGATTACGAACTTTCGTATTCTGCAAACGGCATACCGCAGGGAGTAGTCGGCACGTTTGCACCTGCAGGCAAAAATGACTCACGAGATTTGTATTTTGGTACCTGCAGTAAAGGCGTCTGCACCCCGCACTACGGCATAACCCGGGCCACGCTCACCGTCACGGCGACCCTCAAAAGCGGCGCGACCTACATCAAACGATACTCCCTGAAAAATGTATGAGCATGTTCCATGCGCTCATTCTTTCTGTTGTCGAAGGAGTCACTGAGTTTCTTCCCGTATCCAGTACGGGCCACATGATTCTTGCTTCGACCCTCCTTCATATTCAGGAAACGGAATTTGTGAAAAGTTTTGAAATTATTATTCAGCTCGGCGCCATTCTCGCCGTTCTTTTGCTGTATTGGAAAAAACTCGTATGGAATAAGTTAGTTGCCGTCGCATTTATTCCGACTGCAATAGTCGGACTTGTGCTCTATAAATATATTAAAGATGTTCTTTTGGGTAATCCGTGGATTGTTGTATGGAGCCTTGGAATTGGCGGCGTTCTTCTTCTGCTTCTTGAAGCATTCCATAAAGAAAAAGCAAAAGAAATGACTCTTCGTGATGCATTTCTCATCGGAATCGCACAATCTTTTTCAATTATTCCCGGTGTGTCACGCGCTGCAGCAACCATTGCGGGAGCGCTCATCCTCGGCATTAAACGCGAAACCGCTGTTGAATTTTCATTTCTCCTTGCCATTCCAACGATGGCAGCAGCAACGGGATTGGATTTAATGAAAAACGGCAGTAGTTTTACCGGGAATCAAATTGAACTCCTCGCCATCGGCTTTGCCGGCGCATTTATCACCGCCCTGATTACCGTGAAATGGTTTATCGGCTTCGTCAAAACCCACACCTTCGTCCCCTTCGCCTGGTACCGCATTCTCGCCGCCCTGACATTTTGGACATTTATTTTGAAGTAGCCACGAAAAAGCCCCCGAGGGGGCTTTTTCAGTTAATACTCTTATTCTCTTTTTACCGTGTAACGGAGATATTCGGATCGCCAGCGACTTTGAGTTCCGTCGCCGGAGCAGATACCGTAATGCGGTTATCGTTCGCGCTGCGCACGACCGTATAGTTGGTGTCATAGCCACCGACTACCGCACAATCAGATACCGGCGCTCCGTTATTGGTCAACGGATCTACCGGCAATGCCGCCAGATACTGTGTCACCAAATCCGTACAGATATCTATCTGTGGCGGAACCGCTGTGGCATCGCTGCCGATAACCGTCGCGGTTGTCGTAATAGAGCCCGGCAATGCTCCTTTATTATCGGCCGCATACTGATCGATGGCGTTAAGTATTGCGTTAACGTCGCTCGACCGCTTTGTATTATTTGCCTGCGAGAACTGTCGCGCAGGATTTATGGCGATTAATGTAATTGCCAACAGGACCGCCAAAATCCCGATGACCACCAAGAGCTCAATGAGCGTAAAACCACGACGCTCGGCGGGCAAGTAATGTTTCATATACTTTTACCGTATAGGACTTTGAAGTGTTTGTCAAGTACGCACAAATGCGAAAAAAATAAGAATCAGAAGCAACACGCCTAATACTCCTACGAGTATCATAAGTTTCGGATTATTTTTTGCCGTCGGGACGCTTGATGCCGTAGTATTTGCCATACTCATCGGCTCATCCGATTCAATCATATTTTGCCCGCGCAGCATATCAATGTGTTTTAGTGCATACGCACCCATCTCCGCATCCATCCACCTTTTGGCCGAAAGCGTACCCAGTAAAATTGCGGGGACAACTGTAACCACATGGAGCCCCTGCAACATAAATGCGTGACGGATGGCCTCAATAAAATCTTTATTCGCCGCAACCGCAACTTTTTTCGTTTGCATCGTCAGCACTTTCGTCGATAACACTTCAAATGGTATGGAATCATAAAAAGACAATATTTCCGTTTCCTGCTCACTTTCCCCGGTTGTTGCAATAGCTTTTTCAAAATAGGTTTGCGCTGAAAGAATGAACAGTAAGTCTGCCCCGCCTAAATTATTTTGCTTAAGCCACTGATTAACCAATGTATAGAATGCGTCGCGATTGGCAATCTCAAGATCTTTGGCAATTGCCGGAGGGATATCCAGCGCAAGGATCGCCGTCAACCCCCCGCCGTAAAATTGCAGCCGGTTCCGGTCAACAAATACCACAATGATCGAAGTTTTTTGTCCAAACATCACCAAACCTCCCGCCGGCTGACAACCGTGAGCACTGTATCCGTAAATACTGCAGATACTGATGTTACCCGGGCAAATTGCCCCTGTACACCTCTGCTTGTTATTATAATCGGATTACCCGCCGATACGGTAGCGGTAATTGTCCCGCCCCCAAGAGAAAATGTTTCCGTGCCGGTATACGTCGGATCCCGCACAAGATGCAGGAGTGCCTGTTCCGCCCCGGACCGTGCAAGTTCACCCGCCATATCTCCCTGTTCCACATGGCTTGCCGCCGTCGCGTTAATGATAACCAGAGCAACCGCCATGGTGGTTATCATGATGGAAACCACCATAAAAACCAATAATACGACTAGTGCTTGGCCGGTATTTTTTTTCATGGTAGTGCAAAAGTTGTTTCCATATTTTTTGTCTGGAACCCCCGTACGTCCTTTGTTGTGCTGGTTATCGTAAATATAATTTGTATAGAATTCCCCAACCGCTGAAAAGACAGATTCGAAATTTGTGTTCCGACGCTGTTTAATGGGTCAGCTCCCAGAACCAAATTATTATTAAATATTCTGTATGTCGTTGCCGCGTTGTCAATAAGAAGAATAAGTTCATTTGTGCTGACCGACACGACGCTTGTCGCTCTTCCGATATCATAGGCCAAACGGGTATAGATATATCTACTATCCTCCTCTACCGCGCCGGTTGCCTCACTACTAAGCTGCACATCGGTAATACCCCCAAATATTCCGGTCATAATTGCCAGCAGAATAGCCAATAATCCAAAATAAATTAAGAGTTCGACAAGACTAAAGCCTCGTTGTTTTTTCATGGACTGTAATTAACGGTAATGTCCGTAAATATCGGTGCTGAAAACGAATCGGGGGTAGACAAAAATGCCTTATATCGAAAACACTGTGCAGGATTCACATACCCCGGTCCCACAGATAACGGAATGGCGCTACCCGTAGAAAATTTTGTATTTCCCGTTCCGTCAGGACCGACATAGGTAAATACAGCCCCCGCACAATTGCCGTTTACCGGATTTGCGCCTGAAACTTGATAGGAAAGCGTGGTGCCCACCGGAAGAATGCCGGATGATATGAACCGGTTAAACGCCGCTGCGCGGGTTGCGTCAATAATGCTGGATTCAAACGTGCCGCTCGTGGCATACGCGCCGCCCGGCCCACCCTGGATAATCTTCAGCTCAGCACTGACATCCCCGGTGATAATATACGAAAACGTATCGCCGTCTGCCTCGATAACCGATGCAATACCATTGATGCCGGTTGCAACCGCAAGCCCTCCGCTTCTTCCGCGGCTCGTACAGTGGACGGGATTTGTTTCATCGGCAATATCAATAACCACATACTGTTGACTGCCGCCTGTTCCTACAATAATTGCTTTGTTTCCGGGTACTACCGTGACCGCCTTGGGACTCATGCCGCCGGTGACATACGACCCGACGGAACCAAATGTTCCCGATTTTGTTGTCGTATTGATGACAAAAAATTCCGGTTTACCTGCCGCATATGCCGTAGACAAGTACGCGCGCGTACCGGTTGAATTTACCACAACATCGGTTGCCGCGCCGGCATCAAGAGAAACATTTGCAACAACTGACGGATTTTTTGAACTTGCGACATTCAAAATCTGCATCTGGATGGTTGTAGAATTTATGGCAACGTACGCATAGTCCCCTACAACAACGGTTTTTACCCCTGTGCCGGCAAGTGTCGCGGATCCGGAAGCCGGGCGGCTGCCGGATTTACTGGTAAGATCAAACGTATAAAATTTATTTCCGCTTGTCATATATCCCACGGAGCCTGACGCATAGATACTATTTCCGTTACCGTTCCCCGGCGCGTCAAAATACCCGGCTTCGGTATATGGTGTGATGGTAAGGTCGATTATTTCAATTTCTTTAAAATTATTATCAGTCGCCAAAAATGCAGCACCGGTTGCCCCAAAAATCCCGTTGGTTTTAAATCCGCTAAATGTGCCGGATATGGTCGCATGAGGCGGGTCGTCCTGATCGATGAGCGCTGTTGCATACGACACGCCGGCTGCGTTTTCTCCGGTTCCGGTAAACACCTGACCCGGGATCGCGCTGACGGCATTGGCAACACCGCTTTTGGGGATATCTACGGCAGCGACAGTAAGATTAGGTGCGCACCAGTCTCCTTTGCCGCCGGCTCCCAATGTCACTTCCCCGTCCCACGTATCGGTCGTAATAACATTGGTTTTTGTCCCCGCGTCAAAATCCGCCTGCGTCGTCTGGATCCATGATCGGTTGGTGAGCCTCGTAAGATAAAAACTTTCCGTCACACTTGAGGGTATCGGCAACCCCCAGGAAACGGTCACGGTGATTTGTTTTTTAGACGGATCTGCCGGAGACACGTCAGTAATTGTCACAGACTCTGTGTATCCATTGAGTGTAGCGGATCCTGAAGCAAGGACCCAGGTGTCACCGGATATCTCCGGGTGATATGTCCCGTTTTGGGCGATGGCACTCCACCCTTTATCCCGCTCCACCCGCACCGCTTCACCCGCCTGACGTGCAAGAGCCGTTGCCTCAAGTCTCTGTATTTCCTGGGCTTTCCCCTGCCGCGAAGCCACAAACCCCGCCGTGATGGCAGGAATAAGAATTGCCGCGATTGCCAGAGCCACCAATAGCTCCACAAGCAGCTGTCCGTTGTTATTGAACCTGCGTAACTGCCCCATAACGGTTAAGACTAATAATTTTATGCTCACCGGTCAGCGTCTGAGTAATTGTTATTGTGTTTGCGCCTTCAACAATATCACCGCTTCCTTTAGTAAACGTTATACGCGAAGCAGGAAACGTTGTTGTTATCGTAATATTTTCCGGCGCCGTATATGTGGCAAGATTGAGTTGATACGTGGAAACACTCACTCCGGTCATTGCTTTCGTTTGTTCTGCGCGGATATCCGCAATCAGTGTATTTACCGTGGCGCCGATCGGCGCCCGCCGCTGGTAGCCCACAACGCTCACGTATCCGATACCAAGAAGCGTAATAAATATGGATAATACTACCAAAACTTCGATAATCGTGAAGCCTTTCATATTAATGCGGACCGACCTGACCGATAAGTCCATATACCGGCGAAATTATGGCAATCATCATACCGCCGACGGCAACTCCCACCACAACCAACAGAAGCGGCTCCAGAAGTGCCGTTAAGGTTTTTAAGGTATTCGTTACTTCATAATCGTAATATTCAGAAATATCCTGCATGGATTTATCCAGCGTTCCGGTTTTTTCCCCTGCTTCCATAAGCTTAATCATTAAGGAAGGAATATAGCCTTTCGCCGCGCGGAATCCTTCGGAAAGTTTTTTACCCGCAAACACCATTTCGCGGGACTGGCGGATAATATTGGCGGTCCGTTTCCTGATTACGACATCACTGGTCAGTTCAAGTGCTGCGGTAATGGGTAAACCCGAAGACAAAAGAAGATGCAGACTCCGCGAAAACCGCGTAATGTCTATCTGCTGAATAAGCGTCGATACGACCGGAAGTCTGTAGAACACTTCGAGTATCGTATTTTTTTGCCGCCGGTACAATACGATGAAGCCACCGATGATAAGCCCTAGTCCTAAAAGAACAAACAGCGTGTTTTTTAACAAGAGATCCGACAGAAAAATAAGAATGCGGGTGGGAAGGGGAAGCTTGACTTGCAACCGTAAAAATACCTGTGTAATTTTCGGAACGACGACCACAAGAATCATAAGAAGTACGGCCATAAATACGCCGATAATAAATACGGGATAGACCATCGCCGATTTTACTTTATCGGAAAATTCAATTTCTTTTTGCACGGTTTGTTTGAGATCCCGAAGCGTCACGTCGAGTGTCCCCGCTTCTTCCGATGCTTTAATAACGGAAACGGTGACTTTGTTAAATACGCCCGGAAATTTCGAGAGCGTCACATACACGTGCTTCCCCTGCATCAGATCTTCGTGGAGCGCACTAAGAATGGCCAGTTGCCCGGCTTTGGCATCTTCCAAAAGTGAATTGACGACATCCAAAATCGGAATCCCGGCAGAAAGCATGGTCGCAAGACTTCCAATAAGAGCGATCTTGTCACTATTCGTTAGTTTTACATTGTTTATCATATTGACTCAACTTTTGTTACCCGCACCACTTCCTCAATGGTAGTCAACCCTTTTTTTACTTTATCCAGTCCGTCATCCAGCATCGTCGACATCCCTTCTTCAATGGCTTTGTTGTTTATCATATCGCTGTCATTTTTTTCGGAAATAAGCTGCCGGATATCCTTATTTACCTCAAGGACTTCAAACACTCCGAGCCGGCCGCTATACCCGGTGGCGTGGCAAATCTTGCATCCTTTTCCTTTGTAGAGCGTCAGTGTCTCCTCATCGGCAAAATGCCGTTTAATCGCCTCCTCCGGCAGATGTTTTTTAAGTTCTGACTGGCTCATCGTCACGGTGGTTTTGCACATGTCACAGATTTTCCGTACTAAACGCTGGGCGATAATAACGTTGACGGTGGACGCGACCAAAAACGGCTCCACTTTCATATCGGTCAAGCGCGGGATGGCCGTCGCCGCATCATTCGTGTGCAGCGTCGAAAGCACCAAATGCCCGGTAAGCGCCGCATTGACGGCTATGGCTGCCGTTTCACTGTCGCGGATTTCGCCCACAAAAATAATATTGGGGTCCTGACGTAAAATGCTGCGCAGTCCGTTGGCAAATGTCAGATTGGTTTTGACATTGACCTGCACCTGGTTGGCGCCGCGGATCCTGTACTCCACCGGGTCTTCGATGGTCGTAATATTTTTCTCACGGGTATTTAATATTTTCAAAATTGCATAGATCGAGGTTGTTTTTCCCGAGCCGGTCGGGCCGGTCGAGAGAATCATGCCGTACGATTTGTTGTACGCGGCATTGACTTTGGCCAAATCCTTCTCATTCATACCAAGATCGACAAGAGTATATTCGCGCGATCGTGAAGACAAAAGTCGAAGCACCGCTTTTTCCCCTTCTGCAATCGGAATAATCGATACGCGGATATCCAAATTCTCTTCCTCAAGGGCCATGCGCATTTTGCCGTCCTGCGCGCTCATGTGTTCATCCGTGCGAAGCCCAGACAGCACTTTAATACGCGTCATAATGCGGTCATGAAGCATTTTGGGTACCCGTAAAACTTCGTGAAGAACTCCGTCGATACGGAAACGGATAAGCGATTGTTTTTCCTCCGGCTCTATGTGAATATCCGACGCTTTGTCCTGATAGGCCGCATCAATAAGGACATCCACGATTTTTGCAATCGGCAAATCGTCATAGACGGACGTCGTTGCTTTTTTGATATCTTCTTTTAAGAGTTCATCAATCGTTTTTTGGAGTACTTTTTTGTAGACCTGCAGCGTATTTTCGATACTGCGGTCCGTCGCATAGTGCACGATGACTTTTTGTCCTGTTTTTTTGACGATCATGTCGATAAACGGCTGATTTGTGGGATCTGACATTGCCAATTTTACCGCTGTGCCGTCCCGCGCAAACGCAATTGTCTTTTGCTTCCGGGCAATTTTTTCCGGTACGATATGGAATATATCTTCCGGGATACTCACTTTGGAAAGTTCGATAAACGGAACTTTATAATATGCAGCCACCAGTGAACCCAGTTGTTCATCAGTAAGGACGCCTTTTTCAACCAGTGCGGCAGAGAGTGGCACGTGCGCTGACGATGCAAACTCGACGGCGGCGGCAAGGTGCGTCTGGTCGACGTTGCTTTGCGACACAAGAGCCGCCAGCTCACTATTGGACAGGTTCATACTTCTATCATACAACACTCGTGGAATTTATTTCGATATTCTCGCCTGGCGGGTGCGGGAGACTTTTGTGAGGAATTTTTTGCGCAGGCGCAGAGACATCGGGGTTACTTCCAATAGTTCATCATCTTCTATAAAATCCAAACACTGCTCGAGACTAAACACCACAGGCGGATCCAGCTGAATCGCAATATCCGCATTTGCACTATGAATGTTTGTCAGTTTTTTTGTTTTACAGACGTTAATTTCGATATCTTCCTGTCGGTTATTCACCCCAATAATCATCCCCTCGTATACCGGAATTCCGGGCCCGATAAACGCTTTTCCGCGATCCTGGACGGTCGTCAACGCATAGCCCGATGACTTTCCTGATTCGATAGCCACCAGGACGCCGTTTCGCAGTTTTGCAATATGCGGCGTCTGCGGAAAATATCCGAGAATTCTTGTCGCAAAAATACCATTCCCGCGGGTTTTGGTGAGAATGTCTCCACGAAATCCTAAAAGATTTCGGAATGAAACTTTATACACCATTTTTGTCACTCCCCGCTCGTTCGTATGCGTATCGAGCATCACCGCTCGCCGGCGCCCGAGCTCCTCACTGATTACTCCTACATATTCATTCCCGATCTCAATGGTAATTTCTTCATATGGTTCCTGATCGCCTTTCATAATCACTTCCGGCTTCCCCACTTGAAACTCATACCCTTCACGGCGTAAATTTTCAAAAAGAATAGCCAGATGGAGTTCTCCGCGGCCGGCAACAATAAATCCCGTTCCATCCGGATTTTCCGTAATCCTGATCCCAATGTTGGTTTGTTTTTCTTTGAGAAGCCGCTGATGGATCTGGCGGGCAGTCGAAAATTTCCCTTCGCGGCCGGCAAAGGGCGATGTATTTGCAGCAACAAGAATTTTTAAGGTCGGTTCTTCAAGAATAATGCGTGGAAATCCGGTTGGATCCAAGGGGTCGGTAAGCGTTTGCCCAATACCAACATCCGGAATCCCGGTGATAGCAATAATATCGCCGGTTTCCCCGACCGCGGCCGGCACGCGCTTCAAGCCTACACTCGTAAACACTTCCATTACTTTAAATTCCCCGAGTTTTTCATTCTCGAGCATCTGAAACACGCGGTCCCCGGGTTTAATACTCCCTTGCCCGACTTTCCCGATCGCAAACGCGCCTTTATGCGTATCAAAATCAAGGGTTGACACCAACATTTTAAAAGCCTGCCTGCCGGCAGGCAGGGTTTTTGTTGCATCAATGACGGGGGCAGGAATATATTTCAAAATTGCTTCAAAAAGCGGCTCAAGGTTGCCGGGCGCACGCATATCCGCAGGATATGCATCCCACGCTTTTCCTTCCCGCCCGATTGCATACAAAACAGGAAAATCCAGATGATGCGAGTGTGATGCCATATGCACAAAAAGGTCTTCTGTCTCCCGGAGTACCTCGTAAGGCCGCGCGTCTTTGCGGTCGATTTTGTTTATAACGACAATGACCTTCAAATTATGCTCAAGTGCTTTCTGTAAAACAAATTGTGTTTGGGGTAAAGGGCCTTCAGCTGCATCGATAACAAGAAGTGCGCCGTCAGCCATATTAATCACGCGCTCCACTTCACCGGAAAAATCCGCATGGCCGGGTGTATCGATGATATTAATTTTCGTGTCGTGGTAGCGGACCGCGGTGTTTTTGGCAAGAATAGTAATCCCTTTTTCCCGCTCGAGATCATTGCTATCGAGAATCGTCGTTTGATGCATCTCAGCCTCGTTATCCCGAAACGTATGGGTCTGTTTTAAGATCCCGTCTACGAGGGTTGTTTTCCCATGGTCCACATGCGCGATGATAGCGACGTTACGAATATCCATATGCTCTTTTGTCATTCCCGCTCGTTCAGATGCATCAGAGTGAACGCAGGCGGGAATCCAGATTCCAAAAAAACAATAAAACCCGCCGCTTGGCGGGTGCTTCCATCTCAGGCAGCAATACCTATATTATACACTAAATAGGCCGTTCATGCTTCGATATCTGTTACAATATGTAACCTATATGAAAATAACTATTACAAAACGACCATTAAAGGATAAAGAGATTGATAGTATCACGAATGATATTAAGAATTTTCCTTTTCTCGGGTATTTACACAAAAATTACTGGATGAGATTTCAAAATACGTTTGTTGTTTCAAAACGCAATGAATTCATAGGTGTATGTGTTGTTTTACCGCTCAAGCATTGGAAAAAAATCGGTCCAGTAGTAATTTCTTCAAAATTTCAAAATAAAGGATACGGAAAGATATTACTTACGTATGTCACTAATTATTATAAACACGATAATTTATATATTGGAAGTGCGAATCCTCAGATTTGGAAACTAGCGGGCGATCTTGGTTTTCAAGGCACGCGAAATATATTTCAGGTACCCCTGGAAATTCATACATATTTATTCATCTATCTATGGAATAGATTTTCAATTCTCTTTATTATTGATGCGATAAAGAAAAAAATTACTGCAAAACACCAAGCATACTATTATTTTTTTAAAGAAAATGCGTAAACATATAACGTCACTTCTATCCTTTCAGTGACGCACTGGTTACCCGTTGAAGCTTTTTATCAAACGTTTTAAATTCTTTCATACCTTTCGCCTTTGCATAACTGATATTGTATGCGTCTTCCAAATCAAATGTGCTTATACCATAAAAAGTAACCGCGTTTTTGAGTATTTCACGTTCTTCTATACGCACGAAATGCATTGCAAGTACATTTTCCAAAATGGAAGCTACTTCTTTTTTGTTTTTCCCGTAAAAACTTGTCAAAACCCAATAGAGCTCGAAAATAACTATCGTTGAAGTAAAAACAGACGTTTTTCCTTCAGCTGCGTCAAAAAAGAGCGTTTTCGCCTCGTTATGTTGTGAAACAATATCAGAAAGCAAAAACCGTAAAAAATAATTTGTATCAACGAAAATCATGTTTTCTTTTTCTAAAATACTTATGCTTCGCGTCCCTAATAATATCCTCTGTCGATTTCCCTTTATATTTTGTTGGAATTTGCACGGATCCGGCAAGTGATTGGACAAGTGCTGATGCCGGTTCAATGGTTAATACGTTTCCGTCAGCACGTATAAGCACTTTTCTCGTTAACTGAAGACCCAAGTTCTGAAACATGGCAACGGGGATAGTAAGCTGCCGTTTACTGGTAATGGTCGCGAGAAGTTGCATGGTAAGGAAATACTATCATGGTAAGGCAATATTGTCAAGTAAGATTTACATCCCGTAATTATTCAGCCACACCACATAATCTACCCCATCCACGGTGCCGTCGGTATTAAAATCCCCTACCGTTGGTCCGCCGCTCACCATCTGGCTGTAGTGATTGAGCCAGATAACGTAATCCACACCGTCAACATGAGTATCCCCGTTGGCATCACCCGGCTTGAAGACAGGTGTTTGCATGGGAGTGGGAGTGGGTGTAGGAGTAGGTGAATCATCTGATTCCTCGGTCTGCAATTCTATCCGGCGGAGTGCATACCGCGTCCCGTTATCAAAATTTGAAAGTACTTTAATACTGTAAAATCGATATGACCCTGAATTCGCCGGAAGCGGCAAATAGTGAGGATCGGGAGCACGGATTTGCGAATGTTCTATTAAATCGGAACGTGCAATATCCGTCCAGTTTGTATCAATCGTTGCGTCGAGATTTGCAAACGCTTCGCCGTCATTACTTCCTTGTATAATAATTGACTTTAATCCCGATAATGATGATGCTGCATATTCCACGGTATCAAAACCATTCTCATAATACATTCTTTTAATAATATAGTTTGCACCTAAATCGACGTTGATTCTCACCGGCGGCACATGGTTTCCGTGATACCATGCATTCATATACCATGAATTTCCGAGAATCCAGCTGTCTGTAAGAGACTTTATTGGGTCAAAAATATACCAAGGAGCCCAGTCATAGTCATCCTCCGTAAATGTTGCTCGAACATAGGTATTGTTGAATTCAGGAGGATAACGGGAGGTGAATGCGGCAAAAACAGGATTTACCAAGGTAAAATAAAAAACAAATACAAGAAATCCGAAAGAGAATAATAACTTCATGCTCTCTCATTATACAAGCACTTCACGTTATGCGTCAATAAAAGGTATAATACCCTACGTGATAAAAAAACTGTTTATTTTCCTTCTTTTTTTTCTTACCGCGGTTCCGGCACAGGCAGCCGTCATCATCAATGAAATCTTTCCCAAAACCGAATCCCCGGTGCAATCCTGGGTAGAACTTTACAATACGGGAAATGAATCTGTTTCACTCAATTTATGGAAACTCGATCACACCGCAGGAGACGCAAAATCATTTATTCTTCCGGCAGGCATGATCATCGAGAAGCATCAATTTCTCACGCTCTATCAATCCCAAACGGCAATGACGTTCAGCATAGACGGCGATTTAGTCCGCCTGTTTAACCAGGACGGAGCGCTTGCCGACCAGTCGTGGTATACAGGAACACTTGGCTACAATACTTCTATGGGCCGGAGCGCCGACGGCGCTGACGGCTGGGTTGTCTGCGCACCCGATCCGTACGCGTCTACACCAAATGCCGCTAATAATTGCCCACCGGCGCCCACCCCGATGGCGACACCCGTCCTGACTCCCACACCTACTCCTCAGCCAAAGGCTGATCCCGCTCCGCGGGACACTCCGACTCCGACGCCGCGCATTACCCCGTTTCGCCCGCCGGATATCACGACCGTCCCCACCCAACAATCCTTCGGATCATTTTTGCCTTCGCCGACGGCTGCTCAGGTATTGGGAATGGTAAACACGCCAATCCCAACACCAACACCCGGTACGAATATGTTCCAATTTGCCGTAGCCAAATCAACGCTTGCCTATATTCTTCTGGGTATCGCCGCGTGTGCCCTCTCCCTCATGCTCACCCTTTTCCTCCGACGCCGCCGGTAAAAACATTTCTTATCCAGAACTGCGCTGATTATTCCGCGTCCCGAAATGTACTAGACCATTAATTATAAAATCTTCTATAGTTTTAATTATTCCCGCTTTAGGGGTCGATAGATTACTATTTGCAGGTTGTAATAATGAAACAGAGTTATCATCTCCGATTAAAATATTTTGAATGTAACCTAAATCTTCACAAATCATTTCAAAAACTTGTTGTTTTGAAAGATTTTGAGGAACTCTTGGTATCCAGCGTGGATCCTCATGAGAATGATAAGAAAATATAAGTATACTATCGGGACGACGTCGCTCAAATCTCCTAATTTCATTGCGGACCAGATTAAAGGAAATATGATCGCAAAATTGATGCGTTTGAGATGCTGATAGTTGAATATCCAACACGCTCTGCTCTATCTCTTTGATTACTTCATGTGAACATTGCAAAAACGCTTCTCTCCCATCACTTAACACCAAGAGTTTTTGTTTCCACATCAGGCCATGAGATTCTTCTCCATAATTTCGCACGGCGTCTGCGATCCCGCGGGCACGACGACGAATCGAATCTTCTAACGAAGATAATTGTTTTACTTCACCCGTTGTTGCCTCAAAAACCATAACCGGATTATTAAACCATATCTTCAAAAAAACAAAATTACAGAATCGCGTTGATTTTCCAGATTCCGTTTTCTTTCAATCCAATCCTTTCTGACTCATTATTTTTTATGATAACGCTTTTTGCGCCAACCAATGAGAAACAGAACGCCGATAAAAAATGCCGGACCGGCAATTGTTACTGACCAAGACAACATGTACCATTCGAACTTGGGATTCATGGCTAACATGAAAATGTAGAGTAATCCTGCAAGGATAAACACAATTCCTCCGACTATTTCATATTTCCAGGAAATCGCAAGGACTATCGACAGAACAATCACCGGAATGTTATGAATCAAAAAACCGATAAAAGAACCGGCGTCCAGGGAAAAAAGTGCAAGAAAAAGGATAAAAAAGACGGAAAAAATTCTCGGCGTCCAATACATGCCGTCAATTTTCATACGTTAGCGCAGAGTGACGGTGATCGGGCCGCCCATTTTCGCACCGAAGTATACCCCGGACATCCGCATTTGCCATATGCTGTTGTATATTTTACTCGTTACCGAATAATATAAGGCCGGTGCGGTAAGCGTAAGAGAAAATGTCTGTTGCCATGCAGGATACGTATCCCGACTCACCTGCTTTTGCTTTATACCCCACACATCATTCTGCACGATACGCAGATCCGTTGAAATTGCTTTCCACTTACAGAATCCGTAATTAGTCACGGTAAAAGAAACGGAAAATTGTGTTTTCGTTTTTACGGATTTGGGCATCGTTGTTTGATTCACTTGATTGTTTGGTGTGCATGACTGTGTCGAAAAAAATTTACTTTGCGCCCGAAGGACATCTTTTTCATTATTCCCTAAAGTGCCAAACAGCGACGTATACGGGAAATCCCACCAGGAGTACATGATCGAACCGGTCAAATCCATCGCATGCGCCAGTCCGAACGTATGCCCGAGTTCATGGCCCACGGCTCCCCGCTGCGGATCACGGTAACACGCAGTACCCATTGCCGCGACACAATCGCTGTTTACCGTACCGGTGATAGCATCCAGCGCCCAGTCGCCAAGGATCGCTACCCCGGTATTGGATGCCGGTCCGGGCGCCGGCCAGCCGGTCAAACAGCCGCCACCGCAATTGGATCCGGACCATCCGCTTGCGCCTTTAACAAAAACAACATAAATCGTTCCGGCAGACCAAAGGGGATACCCGGCGTTGCCCAATTCCTCCTGCACATTTCCCCATATGCCGTCATTGCTATCGCAGGACATCTCATGATTGGGACATTTGTAGTACGAAAACGGCTGGGATGCGCGATAGATAATGGCATCTGACGCACGGAAGGTATATCCGGAACCGTTTTGTTCTAAAGGGCCGGAATACCACCGCTTTAATAGTTGGAATGTAGTATTGATGGCGGCACTGTTTCCCGTAGTTTCGGATTGGTCGCTGGAAAGAAATAAAATCGGCTGAATAAAATACGCATTCACCGGTATCGACGTCGGGATGGGTGTCCCGTAGAGAGCGGAACTGCTTTTTGTTTTTGGAAAAACAGGGAGTAAATTCCTGCGCTCACGCGTTTTCATGTATTCAATAACTTTCGGAACATCTTTCTGATCGAATTTTTTATTGGAAGGGGCACTGTGTGTTTTATCTTCTTGACCCGCCGGATCAGACGTTTCTGCCGTAAATGTAGGTTCGGACGGAGGCATAACCATGACGGGTATCACGCTCACGGATGTTTCTTTCGTGCAGGCATTTTTTGCCTGAACAGAAATATCCCCGGAACCGGTACCTTGAGGGTAGAATGTTCCTTTATCTTGTTTTGATTGTATGGTGCCGATCGCGCCGGAACTGATATCCCACTTATACACAACCCCTTCCGTAATGAGAACGTCGTTAAGATCATAGGCGAGGACAGACATTTCCGTGGGTACACCTGTTGTCGTAGTATATATTTCTCCCGGGGTAATGACCACGCGTTGAATTTCCTGACATGTGACGGGAGCTGCTTTACCGATAATGCTTTTAAAATGTATCGCGGCGTACAAAAGCGGAACGATCGCCACGCAAAGCAAAACAAACAAAATTATTTGTTTCCGCGTAAACCCCGCCGGCCGGATTGCATCCGTTGTGTCCATATTATAAAGTGTAGTCCGCCACACCCGTCATGTAAAGTACTTCAGTGTGCAGCTTTCACCACGTCTTTTACTTTATCTTTTGCGTCATCAATTACTTTTTCTACTTTTTTCCGGCCCTGCTTGTTTGCCAACACTGCCGCCCCTACAATTCCCACTGCAGCTGCACCCACAGCAGCACCAATTGCCCCGGCCGCTGCCGGACTCATGCCGCCTTTTTGACATGTCATACGTTTATTTCACCTCCTTTTGTATCAATACATAATAGAATATCACATATAGCTCAAATATATTATTCTTCCGCAAATTCTGATGGACATACAACCGTTCCCGTAATGCCATTCAGTGCTTGGAAAATAATATAAGTAAAACAATACATTGTTAATGTGTCAAGTACCCCTTTCTTTAGACATCTTTTCAAGGAGCATGTAGTCGGCGAAATGCAGTGGGTGACATCTTGAGGGTGGTATGAATCCTCGTCGTGT